>Ga0307507_10001404_pt1 | contig 54064 bp, 47 predicted proteins | sample 7_EM_MG_FD_207223 | JGI IMG/M metagenome (GOLD analysis project Ga0307507, IMG submission 207223) | Populus trichocarpa ectomycorrhiza microbial communities from riparian zone in the Pacific Northwest, United States - 7_EM | ecosystem: Host-associated > Plants > Roots > Unclassified | place... | reverse complement strand
CGCTAAAAATAAGCTCCAAGCCACTGATTTTACACCGGCAGAACGAAACTTGGCAAGAGATTCGGGCAGTAAAGTTACTGCCAAGTGTTACTGCCCGGATCTTGGCCGCATAAGGTCTTCGTTGAAGAGCGGGAAACCACGGTGGGCTTTATATTCGTTGAAGAAAATGAACCCACGTCGGGCCTTGTATTCGGTGAGAAAGGCCAATATTATGTCTGGAAATGGAACATAGAGACACTGAGAGAGTGTTTGGAAGATATGCCTCGCAAGCTTTGGGCCTTGTTCACCCGTAACTGGGCCTCGATCTATGATAGGGACGAATATGGAAAAACATTATTACACGTTAGCACCATGTTTCCCTGTTACCGGTTTGCTCTTTACTAAGATAAATAGGAAGTAACATGGCTGGCTTTCTATATGGGGCCCTTTCAAATTCAGCTGGTTGAACAAATTGAAAAGTTGGTAGCATTTATCATTGAATGCGGCGTGGATACTACGGCTTTGGCTAGGTATATTACTTCGACGAACACATTACCCCACGTGAAAGCGAATGACTGAGAGAATGTTTCAGCGAATACGACCTCGGATGGGATGCGCTTTCCCTTTGCGCTGATATGCTTTACATCAATACAGTTAATATGGAATCTATTTTAGAGCTTCAATCACCATCAGAGTCTCATATTGACCAGATCCTGCTCCGTCATGGGTGCCAGTTTGTTAGTGGATATTCGCAGTGGAAGAATCGTGGTCCGCGTAGGCAGCTTGCAATATTCCGCAGACTGCCGGATTTGGCTCTCGGTGTGTCTTCTCACCCTGCGTTTTATTCAACCGCAAAGCTAATTACCTAGAACTGGAATATAAGCCGCTCGCATTAGCCGTTATCCGACGATATGAAACTGAAACTCGCAGGTTATTGAAGCAAGGCCATTCGCCGGATGGTATATCTTGCTATTTATTGAAGTCTTCGAGCCATGGTTAATTTGGAACAGAGTTTGCCCCCACTTGCGGTGATCCAGGACATAGTATCCTCGAATTTTCTATCGGATGGCCAAAGGGCATGAAGATCCTTCTGGATGCTGGCGCATCACCCGAACGGGCAATCTACGAAGCCGTAAAAATGAGTAATGTTAATGCAGTCCGAATGCTCCTCGAATGCTCCTGCTCAGTATGGTCTAGCCTCATATGGCTGAGCGATGATGAAGAGATACAAACTCTTGTCTTTCAACACTTTTTACAACGGCGCAGCAGGCTTCATCGCCTAGCATTAAAGGCGCTACCAAAGAGTAGGCAGGATGAACTAATGTTATTTAGTGACACAATCCTTGATGTGGCCGCGACACGGATATATAAAGAATTAACCAGCTTGTATGGTGAAGGCGATATTAAACTTAGAGGGCTTGAACCTGGCTCGGAATGGACAGTATATCATTGCCGTCACATAAAACTGCGTTTAGCTGAGCGCCTGTATTCCGCAGGTTTCCGCCATATCGACGAAATTGACGAATCTGGGCAAACCCCAATCCTCAAAAGTTTTGGGAACTGCGTGAGGTGGGAGGCCATCCTATGGTACTTAGATAAGGGGGTGTGTCCAACCTATCAGTTACCAGGCCCACACTCCAGCGCCTTACATCTTATTCGTTGGGATTCATTTGGACCAGGAAGAGCAGCAGTTCTGAATCGACTCAACAGTGTATGCAATCTATATCACCTTGATGGATGTGAGTGCTATTGCTCCTCTTTCGGGTGTTCTGTAGTGCAAAGTCATCTAAAACCACGTGGAGTGAATAATCGTTCTAGACAGCGTGGTTTTCAATAAGCGAAAATCCAGCCAATAAAATATTAGTAATTGTCAATATTTACAGTGTCAATATTGAAAATATTGGCAATAATTTGGATAAAATTATTATAATAGAAATATACTTATTAAAAATAAATATTATATGAATTATTGGTAACGTGTTTCATCACCGAGTCGACATTATCACCGAGTCGACATTATCACCGAGTCGACATTATCACCGAGTCGACACTTCTTCGCCGGCGACCCGACGCGTGAACGCAACACGTAATGGCACCACAACGCAACGTAAATTCAGCTTATACTAAAGGCTCAATACAGCTTGCTATCTCAGCTTTTAATTTATACTAAGTTTAAACAAAAAAACGCGCTTCTGAAATCTATAACGTACCGTAAATAATACTCTATAACTAACTTGCCGGATAATGCCCTTAATACAACTGTAAACCAAACTTGAAATAAATGACTCCCCCTAAAGAGCAGATGATTGTACAGCATATACTTAATAATGATATACGTGGAATACCGCCCTTAAAGGACTTAGTACAAGATATGGCTAATAAACTACTAGAAGAGCGGGGTTAGAAGCCTATTAGTAAGTACTAGGTTAACTACTTTATACGCTGTAGACCTAAGCTTAAAATAAGATGGACCTGACTATATAACTACTAGTAAGCCGCCTATAAGGACCTAGCAGTTATCTATCCCTAGTTTACACTTGTTTAATTAATTAAGCTTAAGTATGGTATCCTTAATAAAGACACCTATAATTTTAATAAGTCTAGGTTTATAATGGGCAAAATTATACCTTAGCTTATTATTATAGGGGCTAATAAACCTAGTAAACATAAGAAATTATAGCCTGGTAATTAGGAGTGGGTTACTCTAATATAAGGCGTTGGGTTAACGGGGAAGCAAATTCTACCCTTTATTATTTTTGCGGGTAAGGTCCTTATTTTAACTTAGTTTAAAGATCTGCCTTATAACTGGGTTATTACAGTTAGCCCTTTTAGCTAGACTAATAATGACCTTGCAGTTAGCTAGCTATACCACTTTAACACGCATTTAAGTTACCTTTAGGTTAAAGTGTATAGGCTTCTTATTATTAACGGATATAAGAGCTATTGCTTACTTAAATTCTAAGATCTTTATAAGGAAAAGAAGATTATTACTCTTTATATACCTCTATATTTATCGCACCTACTATAACCCCTTAATATTGCCTGCTTTTCGCTATTAAAACACGCATATAGTAATAAGATTTTAGCCTTGGCATGTAACCGGATTATATATATTGCTAAAGAAGACTTTCTACTAGCGTTTAAAATAGCGTATAATAAAGCCTTTATAGAAGAAAATATTTAAGTAGGCTTTAGAGGTGCTGGGCTAGTCCCATTTAATCCAGACGTTGTAATATTAAAGCTTAATGTATAACTGTGTACGCTAACTCCGCCTATACCTTAGTATACTACCTAGGAACTAAAAATACTATATAACGCCAATGAAATAGAGTTATAATTAAAGCTAGTTTGTAATAAAATTAGAAATTACTATAGGTTACTAGCAAGTTCTATTAATAAAACAATTGCGTAGCTTGCCAAAGGCGCTTAACAGATTGCCTATAAAATGGTGTTAATACGCAAAGAAATTGCCTGACTTTAAGAAGCCGCTAATATAAAGGCAAAGCAAAAAAGCTGTAAAAGGCAGTATATACAGAATGAGGAAACTCTAACGGTTAAAAAGGTAGTTAACTTACTAGCTAAAAACGTGGGTAGTAGTTGTGATACTAATAAAGGGCTGTTAAAGAGGATGCGAGTAGAGAGGCACTGCGGCACTTACGGCAAAACAGGACACAATTCCCGCACTTATACTGCTAAAATTAAAGATGTATCTGATAGCGAAGGTTCTAATGAATAATATTTAATTGCAATAATTCTATTTTTTAGTTATTGTGTTGCGTAATTCAAGTTGCCATCGAGTCGCCGGCGAAAAAGTGTCGACTTGGTAATAATGTCGACTTGGTGATGAAACACGTTATAGATTAACAGTTTTTTAATATAATTATGTAACTTAAGCTATATAATCTAGTTACGTAATAGCGCGCCTTCGTATAATCTTTTAACATTAACCTTTTACTTTAACTAACCCACCCTACCAACAACAGCAACAATAATGTACGTGTATTATTTAGAATGATTATACAAAGCTAATATTAATCTAGGGCTCTTATTCTCTATAACGCTGCTACCACCGCTACTGCCCTCGCCGGCGCCAACACCAACCCTATTCTTATTATAGGACAGCAGTAGTTGGCTCCCTAGTGTTACAGTCCATAGAGCTATGCGTTGCTGGCCCTTTTGGGGTAGGATATGGAGTTCATATAAGGCGCAATCTCCCCTCATTAGATAGCTTCGCACTAGCCTTTATACATTAACGCCATCCTTATACAATCTCGGGGTCAGGTAGTAGGTAACCTATACACTACGTGCCTTGGCGCTCGCCTAGGCTACCGCCCATTCCTATTATGTTATTAGGTACCTAGGCACTTTAGCAGAATATATAGAAATTATAAATAGCGTAACTATACATCCCACTACTCCATATAAGGCGAGGATGGAGGTAATAACGGTAGACCTCTACACTTACCACAAGTAGGGCTTAGTGGCAATAGTAGGGACAGTATAGCAGCAGCACCGTTATTAATTAATAACAATCCTAGGGCTATGGCCTAAAACGCAATTGTTCTTATATAAGGTACATATAAACTTTTATTTAGTATATATTAGCATATATCTAGCTGTTAAGATTGTTGGCAGCACTTATATAAAATCTATAGCTTAACATACTATATAAGCTAAGTAGTTGTCTTATATAATAAAACTAAAACAGATTAGTATATATAGGTAATTAAGATAGATACTATTAAATTAAAAGCTTTATATAAAAAATAAGTTAAATAACCTTAAGTAAGAGCTTAGTTTGCTGCCACTATTTTAAATATTCTATTCTTTTAAGACTCTTAATACCCATTTATATCCTCTCCTATAAGATTATACAACACGCTCCTAAAAAGGATTATTCTGGTTTATTACTTATTACTAGAATTAATAGAATAGTAATTGTTAGCGACTCAGTCAATCGAGGCACGAGCACGGCATGAGGGACGCGCAAGCCTATACAATTGGTAGTCTATAAACGAGGATCTAAAGCTAGAGAGAGGAAAGGAGAAGAAGAGCAGCGCCGCTCGATGTTTTATGCAATCTTCACGTCACGTGACCGCAATCTGCGGCAATTTGCCAGTACCGTAATACTGTCCAAGATTGTCTGAAACTGTCTATAATTGTCCTAAAACTGTCTGCGATTGTCCGCTACAATCCACTGCTATAATCCACCATTTTCTACCAGCGCCGTAACATTACCCCCCCCTCCAAAAAAGCCTGCCCTTAGGCTTTATATATCCGTATTTATATCCATAGGGTGTTCTTATCTATATACTCAATAGGTAGCTTATTATCTTCGCTATACTAGCACTCCATCCACTCATCTAGATACTTCAGGGGTCCTGGCTTATTAGGGTATTAGTTATAGAACTCTTTAAGCTTCTAGGGGCAATCTATAAAATTCCAAGCGGGGTACCAGGTTAGGTCTAGATTGTAACCTTTCTATTAGATACGGTATTTTAGTATTCCTTATACTAGTTTACAGGCTAGTATTTTATTAACTTCCTATTCATCGTCGCCATTAACTTAAATTAGCAGTGGAGGCTCATTCTTTTATCTAGGTAGTAGGTTATTTACAGCTTTCCGTAGCTTATCTAGTAAGAATATAGAGTGGACTTTAATTAAGTCTGGGAGTTTAACCTTATATAAGTTGCCTTCTTTATTAAGGATCTTATACAGTCCTGCTATTTTATAGTCTAGCTTATAGCTAGGCCGTTCTATCTTCTAGTTCTTTATTATAACCTAGACCTTATTGCCTATAGTAAAGTCGGGCTCGCGCCTATGCTTATTTGCCTACTATTCTATTAATTTTTAGGCCTTCTCTAGGTTCTTATAGGCTACTATCCATACTTCTTTTAAGCGTCTAGCATATTGCTGTGCTTCCTTATAAGATAGTTTTTCGCGTATAGTCTATAGTCCTTCCGGTCTTTTCTAATTAAAGCTTATATAAAGTAAGTATCCCATTTCTAGCTAAATAGGTACAAACCCCATAGAGTTATAGAGTAGGGTTGCCTGGGCGTAGTCTATTATAGGTAGTAGTTCGCTCCAGTTATCCTAAAAGTAGTTAATAAAGGGCCGGAGTCTCTAGTCTAAGTATTAATTTACAATCTCCGTCTAACTGTCTGTCTAGGGGTAGTATGCTATAAAGAGCTTTAGCCTAATACCTAGGATCTGGGTAAACTCGTTCTAGAAGGCTAATATAAACTACAGCCCGTGGTTAGATACGATAGTATCTAGTAGTCCATAAATTTGGTAGACATAGTAGATATACAGTTAGGCCGCCTCTTTAGCATCAATATTCTTATAACAGGGGATTAAGAATAGGCGCTTGCCAAAGCAATTAACTAGGATTATAACCATATTATATCCGTCACAGTCTGTAGGTAACTTATAGAAGTCTATAGAGATATGCTGCTAGGGGCGTTCTAGTATTAGGAGTAGCTTTAATAGCCCTAGGGTCTTATCTCATGGAATTATAGACCTACGGCAGTTGTCACAGTTCTATATATAGCGGTTAATATCCATAACTATTCTAGGCTAGTAGTAACGGTTACTAATAATTTTATAGGTCTTGTTCTTTCTAGGGTGGGCTGTAAAGACCTAAGTATATACTTTAGCGATAAGCTAAGTCTATAAGTTCTATTCCTCTACTACTACTAGCCGTTTTTAGTGCTTAAGTAGTCCGTTTTCTAGGGGCCATAGGCCGGTAGAATCCTTTACCTTTTTATAGTACTCCTATAGAGAAGGGGCCGTACGGTTTGCCTATAGTAGTTTATTAATAAGGTTAAGTTCTATAAAATTAATAGGACATATCTTAGCGCTTAAAGGGTCCGTATTTAGTTCTACCTATATTTAGGGGTTTAGGTATTCTAGTTATAGTAGCGTCTAAGTCTATAATAAGATCTTTATAGCTGCCTAGTTATCTAGGTCCTATTTACGCCTTATAAGAGCATCCGCACGGTTAGTAGCACCTAGCCTATATATAATTAGAAAGTTAAACTAGGATAGAACCTCCGCCTAGCGTACCTGCCGGGCTATAAGGGCCTTTGTTATTATAAAATATTCTAGGGCTTTGTAATCCAAAACTACTTAAATAGGCTTAGGGGCTCCTTTTAACTATATTCGCCAGTACTAAAAGCTAGAGATAATGGCCAGCATTTCTTTATTGTAAATTGGGTAGTTTAGCTTAGCATCTATTATAGTCTTTAAATAGTAAGTAATAGGGTGCCATTTTCCGTCTATCTACTTTTAGAAGTAAACGCCAGCTATAACGCCGTCTAAGGCATTAGTTTCTAGCATTAAGGGCCGTTCTAGGTTAAAGTGGGCGAGTAAGGGAGCAGAGACTAGTCGTTTCTTAAGCTCGTCAAAGGCCTACCTATATACGGTATTAAAGTAAAAGGGCCGGTCCTTATAGGTAAGTTGGCTTAGGGGCTGGGCAATTCTACTATAGTTCTTAATAAAGCGTTGGTAGAAGTTGCAGAACCCTAAGAATAACTACACCCTCTTTACAGTCCTTAGGGGTATCTATTAGTTAATTATAGCCGTCTTTTCTGGGTCTACTTTAATTCTATTCATACTAATAATAAACCCTAAGTACTTTATGCGCTTAATACTGAATTCCAATTTCCTAATATTAGCCTAGAGGCCAGCCTCTTAGAGCCGTTATAGGACTTTATAGACATGCTCCTTATATTCCAACTTATTCTTAGAGTAAATTATAATGTTATCTAGGTAGGCCATATAGAAGTTATTAAGGTAGTTAAAGAGTATATTATTTATATATCGCTGGTATGTAGCTGGTCTGTTAGTTAGTCTAAAGGGAAGTACTTTGCATTTATATATTCCATAACAGGTCTGAAATATAGTAAGGTCTTCTAATCTAGGGTCTATCCTAATCTAGTAAAAAGCCTGACGGATATTAAGCTTAATAAAGATTTTAGCTCTACTTATTTAGGCTAGAGTCTTATTAAGTAAGGGCAGGGGGTAGCGGTCCTTGTGGGTTATATTATTAAGTTTGCGATAGTCGATGCAGAAACAAAGTCCTCTATTTGGCTTCTTAGCAAAGAGAATAGGCAAGTTAAAAGGGGCTTAACTAGGCTTAATAAAGCCCTTATTTAGGTTATTAATAAGGTACTGCTTTATAGCCTACAATTTAGCAGTAGACTGCTAATAAAGGGGGCTATAACTAAGGGTGTCTTCCTTATCTAGCTCAATCTTAATCTTATAGTCGTAAGGTCGGTAAGGTAGGAGTATATTAAACGCTACCTTAGAGAATACGTCCTTAAATTTCTGGTGTTAATAGGGCAGTTTCTGTTCTACTAGCTCCTTATCTATAAGCTCACTTTTCTATCCACTAAGCTCGCTTTCCTTTTCCTTAATTATTTAATTAATTTTATATAAGCTGGTAGTAAAGGCAACGGTATTAGGTTGGACTAAGTTCTGGTAGAATCCTACGGCGCCAATACAGCAGATATTAACTAGGGGAAGGTCCATAGGTTTCTTTACAGACTTTTATTGGGCCATATTTTATAGTATAGGGTTTATAGTCTTCCTTAGCTTACGTTCTATTTTCCATAAATTATCCTTCTAGTCTATTAGTTTAGTATAGCGTCCAGTATTCCTAGCCTTCCTTTATAGCTGCGTAGGGCCTAAGTTCTTTATAGGGGACTTAGCTAGGTTACTACTAATTTCCTAGATCTCTAGTACGGGTAGTGTAATATAGGTAGTCTAGGGGCGGTATAGTATATAAATCTGTTACGGATTAAGCTGTATATCTTTCTTAAAGGCCTAGTCCCTATGTATAGCATTAGCCTAGTAAATAGTATTAATCTAGGGCCGTATAAGGTTTTCTATTATAATATTAATTTCTTTTATAAAGAAAGGGGTTGGGGGTAGGAATTTGGGCTAGATAAGCTGTCTACTCTATACGTTAAGCTATAAGCCTAAATAGGCTAGCCATTTTCTTTTAAAGATTATATCGTAGCTTCCTAGGTCTGTAATAAGAAAGGGGATATTATACTACCTTTATCTATTAACACGGAGGTAGATCCGTAAGATAGTCATAATAAGTGGTCCTATTTGTCTATTATACCCGCGAATAGGAACTGGTTTAGGCAGTTCCTTAAGAGGCGCATTTAAAAATTTAGCTAGCTTTATGGCGCACTAGGTGTCTATTAAGGTAAAGGTATTCGCTCTAGAGTTAGTTAAAGCGGAGGTTAAAACTTAATATCCATTATAAAATAAAGTATAAGGGATAGTGTAGCTTCTTCCACTAATTAGCCAACCTAGATTAATATATAATATATTAATTTCTTTTAACCCTAGAGAGGAGTCTTTCTTTAGGGTTCCTCTTTTTCTAACTCCGTACTATCCTCCTAAATTAATAGAACCTTACCCATTTTTATCTTTATCTGGCAATCCTTTATAAAATGGTTTTTCTAGCCGTATAAGAAGTAAGCTCCTTAATTACTAAGGGCCTATTTATAGGGGTTGTTATATATAGGCCAAGTATGCGCTAGACCCGTAGCAGGATTAGCTGTATAGCTAGCTACTAAATTAACAGCGGGCTATACGGCTGGTGCCGTAGGAGTTGCAGATCGTGCTAGAGTGTTATAGGCCGTTTATATAGTGCTTATAGTCTAGTTTAGAGAGTTTCTAGCTTTATACCGCTTAGTGTCGGTATACTCGCTTTATCAACGTACACGAATATTACTTGTAGTGGTACGTATGCGGTGTTGAAGTTGGTAGTTGATTGTTGTCTAGAAGTTAGGGGTTGCTCCGAGTCAGATTAGCTAGTCTCGCCTTATAGTCTCGTAACTACGTTACGTGATTAACGTTCCAATACTAGAGTAACTCTAAAAAGAAGGCTAATCTACACTCTAAAGTTAAGTTTACTTCTAGACTATTTGTAGCGTATACGCAATAACTAGCTCTTCCGTCTATAATACGCAATAGCTCCACCTTTAATCCTAGAGCGCGCCACCTGTTGGATTCTGCTATACCGTTAAACCAGCCAATTAGGATTTTCCATCCCCAAAATGGAAAATCGCTATTGGCTCGACTACTACTAGTGCCTTAGCGGCTGGCTCTGTATTATACGAGTCCGTTATACCTACTAAAACCGAATCTGTTCGTTCAACCTACCCTACGGCCCGTAATTCGACTTAATTTGTGTTAATAAGCCGTAATAGTGCCGTACAAGGCTTTCCCTTTGTTATAGCGTCCATAGGGTTAGTATCTCCATCAATCTACTTAACTTTGGTAATCTGTCTTCGTTTGTAAGCTTGGCGAAGGCATATTATATTAATTATTAAGCGTTTCTCTTGCGTAGTTCCTAGTCGGACGAGATAGTTGTATAAGGACTTTAAGTCAGTGTAGAGAACAAGTGGTAAGTTAACCTGTAAGACCTTGTCTAGCGTGGATTTGATTATAGCGCCTATATTAAAACCATGCGCTATACTGTACAGCTCTGAGGCTAATACACTCCTAGTAACTCTTTTGCACTTAATTAAGGACTAGTGGACGATATTTGCCTTATTTAAGGCGTCTGCTAGTATAAGTACGTAGCCGATTTGCGAAGATAGGTCCTTGTTGTTGGCAAAGGAAGCGTCTGTAAATACTAGGAGTTGTAAGGTGTTGGCGTCTAGCTTAATGAACTTTAGGCCTCTATTTGCGTTCTTAATCTGCCAGCTTAATCGCTTATTAAGACTCTTTGCATTGTCTTTAACTAGGTTAACTACCTGGGCAGCAAAGGATAGGTTATATAAGGCCTCTAGCTAACAGACTGAGGCGATATAAGCTCCTCTGGCGCGTTAAGCGATATACTAGTCCTTTGGCGTAAGTAGGTCACACGTAACTTCTCTAGAGCTAGTGCTGTCTGCTAGCGTAGTGTTAACCACGCTAAGGTTCTTACACTGGCGCCTTTATGTTAGTGTGATGCTGCTATCTTGTGTTAATTAAATAAGTCCTCCATTAAACTTAATTGGTATATTAGCGGTCAGTTGCTCTCGCTCCTTAGCCATAAATTCGGCCTTGTGTAGTTCGCTTTATTTAGCCTCTGTAAAGGTATTATCTGCAAGGAACAGTGTATTATTAGTCTATAAGCCAACAATTTTAAAAGGCTTATCGCTGTAAAGCAAGCAGGGGTTGTACGTGGACTGGTCCATTCGCAGCTAATTAATATAGTATAAATGGTAGGTCTTGAACCAGTGGTTTCTAGCTTTAGGTACTCTGTAAAGTGGCTTTATAACCTTTAGAATAGAGTCCGTATTAATTCCTAGTTGTTTATTTAGCTTATATAGCGGTTATACATAGAACTCACGGTTTAGGTTTGTAGTAGACTGGACATAGGCTTGTAAGATGTCTTAGAGGTAGAGTTATGTCTATAGTAGTATAGCGGCGATATAGAGAATTAGCCGCTAACTAACTTGTTAAATTGTTGGTAACTAAGTAAGGACTAGCTCTTTCTCTAAGTTATTATAGGCCTGTATAATAAGTCGTGATTTCTTAAAGGCTTTATTAGTTCCCTTATTCTTAATCTTGTTAATAAACTGTGAATTAAAGAGTCTGACCCCCTTTAGTATATTATATAGCTTAATAATCTTAAAGACGCCTTTCTTAAGTAGGCCTGTGACCTCCTTTTATTGTAAAGCGCTGAATTAGGTATTGCTATCGTTCTATAAGTAAATAGTAGTGCTAGCCGTATCCGCGGTATCATCGTCCTGTAAGTAGATAGCGATATCTGCAATATCCGCAATATCCGTAATATTACCCGTAAAAGCGTCTGTATCTATCATAGCATCCGTAACAGTTGTGTCTGCGACAGCCGTAAGTAATGGGTATTTACGGGGGCGACCTCTACCTCGCTTTAGCAGTAGCTGTGGTTTAGCCTTAGGTAACAATTAAGGTTTGGCTAGTAAAGGTACTAGTTTATCTAATTTAATAGACTCCCGTGGTTTAGCTAGGTCTTGTGGGTCCAGTAGGTAGGGTTTTATAACCATAGAGCGGAAGGTCGTAGGTCTATTTGGTAGCTTTATAGTACAGGTCTTACCGTTAACGGTAAGTAGTATATATGGTCCGTCCTAATAACCACTTTAGCTAGTATTGCCTTCTCTCCAGACTAAGACAGGCGAATTAGGTGGGAGGCTATAAATAGTATTAGTTTATGGTCCGTTTTATATATTAAGAGCGTTAGCGATCTGTTGTTCAGCTTATAGCTTTTAGATTTCTACTATTGCTTTCTTAATAGCCGCAGCTCGTTATGTGACTGAAGGTAATAGCGCGTCCAATTTAACTATTTGGGGGTAGGCTCTAAAGACTAGGAGTGTAGGGACTAGGCCTTCTAGGCCAGCTATATTATTAATGGCTTTAAAGGCCATTTATAGGGCCATCTCCTTACTAATTTTAGGGATTTCAGTTATAATGATTTGGTAGGCTTGTTATAGCGGACTATAGTAGCGTTCTACCATTCTAATAGAATTATGTGATTTGACTAGAACTGACTTTATAGTTGCTCCTATAGTAGCAGCATAGTGCTTAAACTCCTTACTAATAAAGTTCTTCTTAGCGTCTGTAGTAATTAAGTCTGGTAGTCTTAAATAGCTATTAATCTAGCACATTTAAAGAATATCCTAAGTGTGCTTAGCGCTAATGTCTTATAGCTATCTACTAGCTTAAAATCGAGTTACTTTATTAACTACGTATAGTAGGGGAAAGCCGCTAATATACATAATGTTGACGATAATGTTATAATTAAAATTAATGTTGTCTTATAAGGTAAAGCAAAATCTACCTAGAGATCTGCTATGCTTTTGGCAGTAGTGGCAGAGTCTGGTTAGCTCTTTAATAGCAGATCTATTAGTGTCATGGCTGTAGCCAGCCTTATTAAGAAGCTTTTGCAGTCTATTAACTAACAGGTGACCAAATCGACGGTATAGACGTCGTAGTTCTACGTTAGTTAAGTAGCAAGGGTTTATATTAAAAGACTTAACTAAATAAGACTGTAAGGAAAAGCTTTATAAGAGAAATAGGTAGCCGAATTGTCTAACTACTAGCACCCTTTTGGTGCGAGTGATAATAACGTCCTTTAGGTTATTGTATTTGATATAGAGTCTGTCCATATCTGCTAGGCAAAGTAGGAAAGAAGTATCTGCTATAATAATATAGAATTGTACTTTGCCTATAGGGCTATTAACGTCTATGGTTCTGATAGACGTAGAGGCTCTAATCCCGAATTAGACAGTTATTTAGCCCTTAGTTAACGTATTAAGGCTTATGGACTTATCTATGGCCTATAAAGCTTGGAATTGGCTGTAGCCAGCTATAGACTTACGCGAAGCACCTGTATTAATTATAATTCCCATAAAGACCGTCGAGGTATATTATAGCGCTGTGGTTGTGGCCGTACTATAGGCAAATAGGTTGGTCTCCGTATAAGGTTCTGTGGTAGACTCCATAGTAAGTTCTAAAGCTATAAGCAGGTGTGTATAAGCCTTATTAGCTAGCTCTATGCTTATAAAGGTTGCTTCTTCTATAGTAAGTGTTCCAAAGGTGGTAATATAGGCAGAACTATTATTAGGTTCTCTGGTATTGCTCCCAGAGTCATTAGTGTTGTATATATAGGCTTTAAAGTCTAAGTTATCCTCTTTATCTCTTTCGCAGGCGGCGACGTATTGTTTAAAGTAGTTATTAAAGTTGCCCTTATTGCGGCCCTTAATATTAATAAAATGTCTCTTATAGTTGTCTCTGGACCGATTATACTCCTTCTCTATATATTTCTACAAGCGGCAGTCCTCCTTCTTATAGACATAGCACTTGGCCTTTAGTCTGCCGTTAGTTCTATAGGGGCGATTGCTGCTATAGCAATTAGTGTTTTGGTCTTGATTTTGGTTATTTTAATAGTAACATTAATCCGTAAAAAAAGCTTAGTGAGACGATCTTATTAAGGCCTATAGGGGGTGTTCTTTTTCCTATATAATAATAGAGGATTGTAGCTTACTAATTAACTAAGAGAGGTCTTCTAAAGGGTTAAAGACAGCGATATGGCATACTGGCACTCCCTAGTAAGCAGTAACTAACTTGTTTATAAGAATGCGGTTTATATAAAAGTCTAGGTATAGTCTATAATGTTACTTTAGCAGTTTATCTATAAGTAGTTGGAAGTTCTGATAAATTAACTTATTAGGGTTCTCGTCTATAACTCCTTAGAGGGTTATGCTGTTCTACTCTATAAGGTTCTTGCGGTAGTATTCTAGCCCTTTAAAGAACTATTATATGTGGTTGCAGGCTTCCGTAAAAGGTCTTAACTTAAGGTTACTATTGTAGTAGTGGTTCTAAGCAAGCCCTTTTAGCATGCTAGGGAATGCTACTGTGTAGCCTTTTAGTGGCAAGCCAGATCTCTTGCAGATATTATAGAAGATGGTTAACTTAAAGTTAAAGCTATTACTAACTCTATCGTACTTTTGGTTATCTGTGTAGATCTTTATAATTGTGGCTACCTCTTTGCTGTATCTAGGTCCTTGTCTAGGTCCTTGCTCCATACTAGGCACAGCTAGTTTAGGTAGTGTATGTGTGTATAGCTGCTGCGGTTGCTGCGGCTGCTGTAGCTGCTGTGGTTGCTGCTCTCTTGGCCATAGCAGTTAGTTAATAAGAGCGTGGATTTGGTTGTAATTGGAGGATTGAGGACCGGGAGGGGTAGCGGGGGCAGCAATCAGAGTAGCTGGCGGTGCAGCGGTAGGAGTAGATCTGAGGGGGGTAGTAGGGGTAGCAGGGGCAGCGACCGGAGTAGCTGGTGGTGCAGTGATTGGAGTAGCTGGCGGTGTAGCGGTAGGAGTAGATCTGGGGGGGGTAGCAGGGGTAGCGGGGGCAGCGACCGGAGTAGCTGGTAGTGCAGTAATTGGAGTAGCTGGCGGTGCAGCAATTAGAGTAGCTGGTGGTGCAGCGAGCTTGTCTAGGGTCGCATTAAGTTAGTCTTGTAGAGCTACAGTAATCATTGGCTTAATATTATTAAGGGCTAGACCAATCTCTTTGTCCGTCCATTCGTGAAACTCTTCTTTATTAGCAACGTCCGTTAGTACCTTACCAAGGGAGTATCTCTTATCTTACTTAACAATATATACTCCTCTCTTAACTAGGTATTTACGGATTCCTATTCTAGTATTAGATCGTACTCGTGTAAAGATTTCTGGTGTAAAGTCCTTAAAGTCTTCCTAAAACACTGTCCACAATAAAGAGTCTGTAAGGTTGGATTGTATATATAGGTGCATCTTAGTCTCTACATACTCCGCTAAATTGTCATCTATAGCCATCTCTAAGTCAATTCCGTTGCCGTATTTAGTAATTCTTTCCTTCTAGTTAATTTCCATGTTGTCGTGTTTTTGTATATGTTTGGTTTAAGGTTAAGTGGAGGTTCTAGAGGTTTAAGTTTAAGGTTAAGGTTTAAGGTTGGGGTTAAGGTTAAGGCTAAGGTTGTGTTGAGGTTAGGGGTGTAGTTAAGGTCGAGGTTAAGGGTATAAAGGTATGTATGTGTCCTATCAACGAATCTACAGTTCTTGGACACTGTAGACGATTTTTAGCAGAGATATAGTCCTCTAGGCGATCTAACGCGTTAACAGTTAAGTTAATACGTGGTTTCGAGCTTTAAGGGTCCTCTAGGCGATCTGGCATGTTAACAGTTAAGTTAATACGTGGTTTTAAGCTTTAAGGATAACGTAGCTCTCTTTAAATAAAGATATGATTCTCTAGGCGATCTAACGCATTAGCAAGCTGATACGTAGTCTCGAGCTTTGAGGGTAATATAGTTTTCTCCTTTAACTAAAATAGGGCGATAGCTCTGCAATCTGACGCGTTAGCAGTTAAGCTAATGCATAGTTTTAAGCTTTGCTATTGCGTATTTCCTGATCTGTACGTCTACTGATTAGTGTTGGTATACTCGCTTTATTAACGTGCACGAATATCACTTGTAGTGGTACGTATGCGGTGTTGAAGTTGGTAGTTGATTATTGTCTAGAAGTCAGGGGTTGCTCCGAGTCAGATTAGCTAGTCTCGCCTCGTAGTCTCGTAACTACGTCACGTAATTAACGTTCCGACACTTAGCTTATGCCTTAATTTAATAGAGGCCTTGGTTAATAGATAGGCAGTAGTCCGTAAATACCTTTAGCGTCTATACAGTAGTAAAAACTGGTAGTACGGCGCGCTGTAGGTCTAAGGTAAGCTTATTAAAGAGGTCCAGCATTAGGTCTTTATAGGGAATTTAGGCTTAGCCAGCTAGGTGCAGAAAGTGGGTCTAAAAGGCTAAAAAGGTCTCCATTATCTTTATGTTAAGAGCTTTATAATTAAGGCGGGCGTTCTATACCTTAAAGGGGTCCTTATAGATAGAAGATAAGTAGTTAATTATCTTATCTTTAGAGAGGAAGGGATCTGCCAAGTCCTAGGCGTATCGCGGACGTAGGTGCGTCTATACATCTCCGCCAGTACGGCCAAAGACGTAGGCCATCTTAGCTTAAGTAGTGGGGAAGTATTCCGTATTAACTTTAAGCTTATTCTATAATTAAAGCTTCTAGTTATTAAATATAGGGTTAGTTCCGTCTGTAAATAATAGGGGGTCTATAACCTTTACGGACCATAATAATGCTAATACTATACGTTAGGCTAGGGCTTTAAGGACTATAGTAAGTCTCTAGGTGTCTAATAACTCCTTACTAGGTATAGGGGTGTCTCTGGTTTTAAGCAGCTTTTAAAGCCGTTTAATTTTAGCATTAGCTGCTACAAGCTCTTCCTAGGGGGTTGCGATAGCAACTGTTTTACTATTAGAGGTATTTACGGGTCCTACAGCAGCTTTGCCGGCTACTATATTTCTTAGCATGGTGGTAGGGGTATTAGGTAATTTCTAGTGTTTATTTATTTTCTAGGGGTTCTAGTCCATGCGTATTCTATTCTTAGGTTTCGCGTTCTATTTATATTCTTTTAGTTCTTGGGTCTGTCCTGTCCTTATAGTCCTGGTAATGTCCTTAGGGGTCTTGTTCTGTGTCCTTGTCCTGTTTGTGGTTTTATAGATAGATATTTTTAAGTTAGAAAGAGTAATAAAGAGCTTTGGATAATATTAGCGACTTAGTTAATTAAGGCATAAGCACGGCATAAGGGACGCGCAAGCCTGTACAATTAGTAGTCTATAAACAAGGATCCAAAGCTAGAGAGAGGAAAGGAGAAGAAGAGCAGCGCCGCTTAATGTTTTATATAATCTTCGCGTCACGTGACCGCAATCTGCGGCAATTTGCTAGTACTGTAATACTGTCCAAGATTGTCTGAAACTATCTGCGATTGTCCTGAAACTGTCTGCGATTATCCGCTATAATCCACTACTATAATCCACCGTTTTCCACCAGCGCCATAACAGTAATAGCCAGTAGCAATAGTCGTGGCTATTATATACGCTATTATTCTTAGCACCACTATTTAAGGGCAAAAAGCTTTCCAATCTAACTTAGAGGATTAGTAATATAGTTATTATACTTATCTTAGCTTTAAGGTTAAGTAAACTTATTAAGATTCTTAATAATTAGATTATATAAATCTAATTCTTATTTAGTAGAGGCTTGCCTATATAGTAAAACTAATAGCTAAGTAGAAAGAGTCTTAGGCCTAAAAGCTTGCAATTAGTAATCCTTCTAAAGTCCTTTAACCTTTTTAAGTGTAGCCTTTTGCTACTTCTTTTCCTAATTTGCTTAAATATACCTTATACAACATTTAGGATAAAGAATAATTGCCGCAGCATATAACAGGGATTTATTAGACTTTAGGTAGTATTTATTAAACACCTTCTATCTAATTTAAATCCTTTTACTAAAGTAGCTATTATTTTTATATTGTTCCTATTATACAATATTAGAAAAACTCTTAAAAGTAAAGAGAATTCTTATAAGACTTTGCTTAAAATGCCTTATAAGAATATCCATTAAAAAGAGAACGCTTAAGATTGTTACATTATACCCTTAAGTTTCTAATGTTACTCTCTTAAAGATCTGGAGGAAGTTATATATTATACAAAGCGAAGTCTAATCCTATAGAGTTAAGAAATCTTTGCCTAAGGTCTTAGTATGCTTCTTTATATAAAGATTAATTACTAATTTATACTCTAAGGCAATCTAAAGCATCTAATGCCAGCTATTCCATCCTGTATAATTATCCAATAGAATTCTTCTTTAAGTAAGAGTAAGGAAGTCTTTTATACGGCCAGGTAAGCTTTAAGTGTATATAATAATATTATAGAGTTTACCCAGTGCACCAAGAGCTCAAAATTAGCTACTCCTAGAGTTTAGGTTAACTTAAAGTCCTCTCTTATTCTTAATGTTATACAACATAAGCTTATCTTCTTAAATTAAGTCTTAGAAGAGGAAGGCCTTAACAGCAAGGTAGATAATATAGCCATTGCACTAGATTTGTTAGTGTATGGATTTCCACTCCATATTATATTCTTCTTAAAGATACTTCTGGATTGTATAACATAGGACGTTATTTATAGATGCATTATTAGCAATAATAGTACTAAGTCTCCGTACAATACTATAGTCTTAAAGTATTGGAAGCAGTATTTAGAACTAATCCTCTCCGCTATATAATGGAGTTATATAAAGCGTAAGAAGGCCTCTTTTTAATTTTTTATTTCAATCCATAAAGTATACGCAAACCCTAAGCAAAAGATGTTAATTTAGAGACGTCCAGATGTCCAGTAAGAGATAAATCTTAGATATTGCCGATTAAAGCTTCTTTTATACAATGTCCTTCTGCGCTATAAATGTATTCTGGACTATATTATTAACTATAGAGTGGGCTGTTATAATATAACCCTTAACCTCTGGATTAAGGACCCTATAAAATATGTAAAACTCTGGCTATTTAACTATTCTAAATAGGAGTCTTTATACGGTTATTAAGGAAATAAGCGCTGTAATAATAGCTTCCTAATTTAGGGTGTTTTAAAGGGTAAGCGTATTAATATTATTTAACTGCTCTATGTCGCGGAGTTGTATATAGAGATGTTAAAGTTAATTGCAGGTTTTTGTATAAATAGGGCCCTCTTATTTTTCTAAGTGGATATTATACTTAGTTCTTAGGTAATTTTGGAAGTTTATGGTAGATTTTAAGCAATATACTATTATTGTACAATATTTGCAGTACATAAGCCTTGTTTTCTTGTAGTGTATATCCTTATCTTTGTCCAGAGCCCAAGTATGTATCTATAAATTAGAAGTCTTCTTTTACTGGTGGTTTAACGACTCTGTGTTAAGGGAGTCTAATGTAGGTGTAATAAGTAATAAGTCTGCTTCAGAAGCCATAATATTTAATAATCTATCTGTATAATATTAAAGTTAAAAAATTTTTAAGGGGCGCCAAGAGGATCTGCAAATATTTACAAATATGGCCAATACTCGCCAATACTCGCCAATATTGATTAGTGTCAATATTGATCAATCTGATTGGCCAATATTGAAAATAAAAACCACGCTGGTTCTAGAGGAGCAAGCTGGGCAGAAAAACAATATTTCCTTAAAGAATGGTTAATAGACAATTTCATTCCTTGGATGACGGAGCACTATCACTTTGAACTCCGCAGATTAGAAGTTTTCGAGCGATTGGGCATGGGGCATACGTGTTGTAAACCTCACGATCGGTTTTTACGACGATACGTTTTTATGCCAGACGACGAACGAGCGGAGATCCGCCACGAAGACTCCGAGCTTAAGGGACAACTTGAAACGATTTTGCAAGCGTACAAATGGGCAAGAATAAACTTCTCTGGCTCCTTCTTTGACTTCTGGAGCGATTGGTGGAGAAGACTGGATGCCGTACTGCCAGCGTTACGAGAAGACAAGAATGGGATTTGGGTGCAGGATTCGCCTTCAATTAATGAGGAAGAGGAGTACTTCATGGCAATTCTTGAGCGAATTTTTGGACACGACGAGGACCCCTTTGAAGATACTGGTCTAGCTGATTTCTTCGAATTCGTTGAGAATTAGTGAAGTCGTAATAAGGCCGTTTGGCAGGCAAGTTTGTCCTTTAGAGGGATAAACATAGGTGAAAATAAGGTATTTGGAAGGAATTGCGGGTGCAATGAATTGGCGTTGGGGCCGCATTTTTATTGCGCCTTGACCGCGCATGGGCATGCGGTACTTTTGCATGAGCAAACCGTCTGGAGAACTTGATAAGTTGGAAAGGATTGTTTGTCCCCTCTCTTAATCTCCTTGTGGTGCGTTTGGATTGAAGATGGTGGTTGTAGTCATCTCATAACATGTTTATCTGGAGCTCTGGAGCTTTGCGAGCTACGAGAAGGTACACTAGGGTAAAGAATATATTGCTTGCTCTTTCACGGCTGAAATCTGAACAGCGGCCTCAAGGCTTCTGCCTTTACAACAATCCACAACTCCCAAGTCTACCCTTTACACATTTCACTCACTCATCACCAAGACAAGACCCTCACAAACGACAAACTCCTTTCCCTTCCCTCGTCTCTTATCTATGCAACTGAAAAAAAGGGCCTATTTCTAGTTAGATATCATATCCCATAGCCTGCCTACTATCTCCTAATCCTACAAACTCAAAGACAAAGAACGCTAAATCTATTATCCCTCACAGAACCAAGGAGGGACTCTAAAGAAGAAAAACCTAAGAGCAAAAAAAGGAGAAAAAACCGCGATCGACTAAACAACTCCACCACTAGGTCCTAGCCCTCGCAGCGCGTCCTAGCCCTCCACCAACGGCGGCCGCACCTCAAGCAGCCGATCAAAAGCCCGCTTGAGCAACAGTGCCCCTCCTCACAGGACTATTGCTGCCGCCCGCGCTGCTGCCCTCAGCCGAATACCCGGAGTCGCGATCCGCATCATCATCGATATCGATATCGAACCCGGCATCGACCTCGCCCTCGACCTCCGCGCCCGCCTTCCCCCCCGCCGTGGCGGCGCCCTCGTCCCACGCCTTCTGCAGCGCGCCGCGCGTATTCCACCGCAGCGTGCGCGAGATGCTGTCGAACCACTCGGTGGGCTGCGACAGCACGGTCGGGAAGGGGTACTGGGACGCGGCGATGGAGACGTGGTCGCCCTGGCGCAGCTCGACGCGGCCCTTGCCGTCGAAGGCGCAGTAGGCGGTCGCGCGGCTGTTGCGCGGTACCGCGACGCGCAGCAGCATACTGTCGTTCAGCAGCATGGGCCGGAACGACAGCGTGTGCGGGCAGATGGGCGTCAGCAAGATTGCGGGGATGTCCGGGTGCACGAGCGAGCCGCCGGCGGATAGCGAGTAGGCGGTCGAGCCGGTCGGTGTCGAGAAGATGCAGCCGTCCGCTTGCACCACTGTCAGCAGGGCGTTGTCACCGTAGAGCTCGAGGTTCGACACGTACGGCGATGGGCCGCGGTCGATGACGAGTTCGTTGAGCACTTCGAATTGCTCGGCTTCGATGTGGGAGGGGCCTTGGTCAGGGCCGGATGATGAGGTCGGCTGTGCGCGGTATACTGTGCAGGTGAAGCGCATGCGTAGATTTACGCGCATTCCGGCATCGCCCATGATTTTGTTTAGGGATTCTTTGTACTGGTTGAACTCGAAGTTGGTGAGGAAACCAAGGCTGCCAAGGCTGAAAGAGAGGATTGGGGGTACAATACGCTGGAAAAGCCAGCTCGTGAAAAGAACAGTACCATCGCCACCAAGGGTTAGAACGAGGTCAAATTTCTCCGGAGAAGTCCAACAAAGATCTGGAGTCCAGAATCGCAGCATGTTCTCGAAACGTGGATCTTTTTCAAGGAGGGAGTTAAGTCCGAACCGCTTGGATTTTCGCAGTTTGTGGTCCACGTAGACATTTATGCCAACATCAGAACCGTATCGCGGTGTTGTCAGGAGCCATTCGGCAAGTTCTCGCGTGAGGTGTACCAGTTGGTTATCGCGTGCCTTGGTTATGATCATGATATTTTTCACCGTCATTTTGATTGGCCTGCGCTGCAATTGCTTTGATACTTCCCGCACGCTCGTTGCGGTCTGCATCAGCCTTGAATGTGAAATGCTCTCATCGTCCTGAATCTCTTCTAAAACCTTGTCGATATTGACCGCGTCGTCGAATTTTTTGTGGAAAAAGCAAGGGGAGGCAAGAGCAGCAACTTTGTTTGCTGAAAAGGTTTCTGTATTCAGATGTAGCGCTGAAATAGCTTCTTCTAGGCGGCTTTCCAGAAGAGACTCGGAGCCGTTTCTTGCCCTGTCCTCCTCTTTCCCTGATAATAGGCTGTGGATCGACGTTGTGATGGACATATTGGATGTTGGCGGGGGGCGGGATTGTAATGCTTTCAGTATTGTCTGGCGGGGGATTGAATCGATCGAACAGGCGTTTTTCCGGTGCTTTTGAGTTCTGTGGGAGCTAAACGATTTTTGTTGCAGGGCAGTGAATCCTTGCGGGGCCGGTAAGGCAGAGGAGATTGCCTCGTTTGTCCGTGTGATCTCGTCCGAGGCCTTGCTTATATTTCGGTCAGGCTCAGCGCAGGATGGTGTAGAATTGGTGGTGTCGAGCGGGTTTATAAATGCGGCATTATGGTGTGCTGTATCTTCGAGAGACGGTGAGGGGAGAGAACGGGCCGGTTCGGATGGAAGCGTTACGAGCGATGGTGTATCGTGAGCAGAGGGAGCAAAGGGAATTTCGGGGTTAAGTTCGGAGAAAGCATTGGATTGTGGAGAAAGGATCTGGGTCGTGTTATTAAGGTCGATACCCTGGTCCGACATGATTAGACGGTTATTATTATGCGAGACTCCGGACCGGCTGGAAGTTACGGTACGGGTGAGACTTTAAATACACTTCGGCAAGCGGAGGTGGCGGCGGCCTTTGCTCTAATTACTCGCTTCACTAGGGCGGCAGAAAGAACGTAGCCAGACGTCACAATCGGCTGCAGAAGCGTGTGTGGTGCAATGGCCAGTAAGCGGGCGGGAATGCAAAAGTGGAAAAAGGCTGATGGTGGGCTACTGCATGGGACAAAGCGAGGGGACTCTATCAAAGTGACAGTGATGCGAGTGATGCGAGTGATGCAATGATGCGGATAATGCGAAGTGATGTGATGTCTTCTGCAGAGACGCCGAGGGAAATGGATAGAGCGAATAGAAACGAATAGAGCAAAAGAGTCCGGCTCAATCCAACAATCAAAGAGGGATAGAAAGAAGAAGTATCAAAGGAAAGAAGAGAATGTGACCGCTTGGGGTCCGTGCGGACTCGGAAAGCACGAAAAGGGAGGGGGAAGGATGTTGGTGTTGCTCGAACCGGAGCGGCCGCAGCAAAGAAAAGGTTGGCGCGCGTTCTATATCGACAAGTATCAAGAAGAGGTCAAGGCATCGAGCGATATAAGCGCTCAGGCTCAAGTCAACGACAGCCAGCCCGATAAAGCGTCAGCCAGGGTGAATCACAGACTGTGTCACTTTGCGTGGGTCCTCGGCCACACATTACAAGCTTCGGGCAAAGCTTCACAAAAGGTAATGCAACAATGGTCCTTCGCAGCCTGGTGCGCACCATCTCCTCAAAGCTCATACATGGCTCCAGCGTTTTGCCTCCATGTGTGAAAGAAGTTCCACAGCGCTTCCAGCCATAATTACATAGGGGGTTCGTTTGAGGGAACAGACCAGCTCGAGAGATGCTTTACTATCCCTTTACTATCCCTCAGGTGAGCAACGCCAACCGCATCCCATCACTACCCGTGCGGAACATTTTCCTTGGATTCACGCCCCAGGCGCTTAGTAGAATTTGCCGGCGTCAGATATTCTCCGAGGCCAAACGGCCGCGCTTGGTGGGTGAAACGATCAAGGGTCCTTCGTCTCGTCTTGTCTCGTACCTAATTATGTATCCTAACCTTGGCCACGCATCTTACGCAGTCGCGAATCTTGCAACAACAATCCGTGCCAAGTAAATCCAAATCTCGCATCCGCCTTTGGGGACACGGTTTAACCTTCCGCGGCCCTGGAAATCATACAGCTCAGAAACGCCTGCCATCTACCCTTGTGCCGCACTGCACGTGGTCCATGGGGAAGAGGCTTGCATATGTGCCTGTGCGGCGAGCTCTGTTCGATTGTGATGAACCTTGTCGATTATTGGTAGTCGCAAATCTGTACACACCCTCCTAAAGGTCAATGGAAATGCAGTCTCCTCAGGCATCATCACATCTTGGCTCGCATAGTCTATATTCAGAGTCACCTCTCCCGTCGCCGTCAGCATCATCCTGCCTTGTGACAAGGCTGAGTGCTAGCCAGGCCTGATTCGCTGGGAAACGCCCTAAGAGAGCCGTTTTCCATCGTCGGCGCTTGAGAGATGGGGGCCGCGTATATTATTCGCCGATAACAATATTTCATGCTGTTGGTATGCTTCTGGGTACGATTCGTCTTGAAGACCGTGATTCATGGTCCAAAAGCAACTAAGAAAGATAATGCCCTTGTTTCCAAATTCGGGCCAAGAAGTCTGCTGCGCCGAGCTTAAACGCTCCTATTGCATGTATTCTCCATCCACATTCTCCATCCACGAGAGACGCGCTAAGGCTTCTTTCATGTCAATCGACGATTTCGTCCGTTGAAGGACACATCACTTTCATGTCTCAGCCTTGCGATACGCATTTGGGCATATGCATTCGTAGATTGAATTGGAGCTAAGCAAGTAGTTGTCTGATTCTGGCAAATAACATGTTGAAAGTCGACAGACGATAGAGCAGTCTTCCTGCGTTATTGTAAAGTTGATCAGTGTGAACTTCAAACTTTTTTCTATCATGAAATGCTCCCTATGGTATCTATGGTCGTGACATGCGTAATAAAAGATCAGCTCCGACACCGACCACCAAACCCTCTATCCCGCAGTGCGAATTACCGCAAAGCCTTACGAGCAAACGTGGGCAATACGAATGCCGCCTCGTGGATCTCCTTGCTGTAGTATTTGCACAGCTTCTCCTCCTCTTCCTGAGACCATGTTCGAAGCGGTTTCTTCACGTCTCGGTTGGCATCCTTGCAGCAGACCATAAAGCCGATCTGGCCTGAGGGATAAGTTGGGATAGTGGTATAAGCATACTCGACAACCGGGAAGACCTCCTTGCAGGACTTCTTAAGATTGGCGATCAACCGCATGTGGAGCCATTGGTTCTCGGCTTTATATGTGGGATGAGGAAGTTAGTTTGTGCGAGAAGTGTCACCTATATGGTGCTGGGTGGATTGTAAAAAACAGCAGAGGGTAGGGCATTGGTGGGGGCTTACAACCTTGCGTGGTGATTACACCACCGTCCCGAAGAGCATTATTCAGGAGCTCGAAGTAGGGCTTTCCGAAGAGAGCCTCTGCCGGGCCTTCTGGGTCGCTGGAGTCGGTGATGATAACATCGAATTCGTTGGTGCGGTCTGCGAGGAACTTGAAGCCATCGCCTACAATGGTCTGGACATTCGGGTGCTGGAAGCCAACTGACATCCCTGGGAGATACTTCTTGGAGAGACGGATGACAGCCTAATGGAAGTATCAACTGGAATGCCTGTGTTCCGATTAAGACTGAGCTGCCTTACCTCATCAATATCGCAGAGAATGGCTTCTTTGACGCATTCGTGCTTGACTACTTCACGAAGAACGCCACCATCACCACCTCCGATGACCAAGACCTTCTCGGGGTTGGGGTGAGCATTCATGGCTAAATGAGTGATCATCTCCTGGTATCTATCTCACTATCAGCCTTCCGGTCTGTTTTCGTGTTTCCTTGATAATTGTGCCCTACGAGAACTCATCCCGCTCAGTGCATTGGATGACATTATCCAGAACCAGCACGGTGCCATAGTCGCTAGATTCGAATATGAGGACATCCTGGTATTTGCTTTTCTCGTGGTGAAGGACATTGTTGACCTTGAGAGTCATGGCTTGACCAGGCCACATGTCTGAGATCTCACGGAACCAGCCATCTGAAGTAATGATTTGTCAGCATGAAGGCCATTTTGCTGGCTATAAGAAGTTCGTGGATTGGGCACTTAAATTGAGGAATGGCTCTTACCGACGATCGTGGGGTGTGTGATATCTCCCATTTTGTGCTGAAGGGTGCTCTTGTCTCGAACAGAGGGGTAAAAAGTATGATAATTAGAGGACAAGAGAGAAAGCACAGAGGGACGGAAGAGGCGGTGGGAAGAGGAAGTTTGACAGCAGAGGTATATTGATTGCCAGCGCGGAGGCAATTGCGAGGTTTTTGTTTTACGCCTGCGACAGCTGATTTTTTGCCCGCGTCATGTCCCCCGCGTTTGGAGGCTAAGTTAATGCCAAAAAGGGATTCCGCTGCCGAGATGATCTTGGCATCGAAAGTCCTTGTGTTAACATCAAGTCTTCTTCTGGCATCATAGTCTTCTAATCCGACAATGTTTCTTCCGGGCCTCACATCAGTTCAATTCGCTAGATATGTACCATAGTGACTCGTATTCTCCTTTAATCTTCCCTCGGTGTATCGGTGGGAATTCATACCGATCGCGGGGCTAGGCCTGCTTCTGTTTTAACTCCATGGTAATGAGAGCCTGGCACCCTTCTCATCTGTACTACCTAGGTAAGGCTGCCAAGTATGAGCTTGTTTAAAAGGTCGTAAAAACCTCTAGACAATGATGGGTAAGATTGCAATTATGGAGCGATCCAACGATATTTTGAACCCAGCGAATACCAACACTAAGCAACCCCCTGCTTGGTTCCTTAAGGAATTGACGGAACTTGACGAAGCGACTCGAGAAGTCTTTGAGAAGTACAGTGGACTGCCCCCAGACGCTGTGATACCCCATATTGTAGAAGTAGTATGTGGATCCTTCTTATGGCTAATTCACACTCATTAAATGAAAGAGAAACCGCGCTTTTGACGTGGTAAGTATTCAACAAACTGGTTTTGCTGTCCGTCACAAATTCTGATCTTCCATTCAAGTTTCCTTATCCATGCATTGGTCTCTTTCGGTTTCTCAATTTAGGCATTCGAAAGTCGCCTCAGTATTCCGAAGTCCTTCAACGTTTGAAAGATGGACAAAGCTTCCTCGACATCGGCTGTTGCTTTGGACAAGATATCCGCAGGTTGGTAAGCTATTGCAATATCTTTCTTCCCTAGATTACATTCTTAATATCTGCGTTCTAGGTAGTAGATGGAGCCCCATCAGAGAACACCTATGGTTCAGATCTGCGTATGGGCTTTATAGAATTGGGGTATGATCTCTTTCTCGACAAGGAAACGCTCAAAACTAAGTTCATCGCGGGGGATGTCTTCGACCCAGATGCATCCATTAAGCAACTCGATGGAAAGATTGATATCATCCATGCTGCAGCTTTCTTCCATTTGTTCAACTGGGATGGACAAGTCAAGATTGCCAAACGATTTGTATCTCTTCTCAACCCAGAAGCTGGAGTCCTCGTTATTGGGCAACAATTGGCCAATGTTGAGGCGGGAGAGTATTCATTCTCAGATAAGACGCGGTACAGACACAACGACGAATCGTTCAAGCGAATGTGGAAGCTAGTGGGTGATGAGACCGGAACCAATTGGCAGGTGGATGCGTGTATCTCAGATAGTGACTTTTTGAAGAAACACGGTTCTCTGTTTGAGTGGGTTCCGCCGGGATCATGTGTCCTGTCGTTCACAGTTCGGAGACTGTAGATGCAACTTGATAGCCTCATAGCTCTCATCTCATTCAACATGAAGTGTCAAGCTTCTCGTAGGTAGATTCTTCGCAGAATATAGTTTCCCCGAATCTTGGTGTCGACGCATTTTGTTCGTAATTCACATTGATCGTGAGTAAAAGTGAGCAGTATAATATCTATTCATTAATTGCACGAATATTCTCTAGTCTATGAAATTAGAATATTGATATGTCATTCCTCTAATATTCTAAGCAAACACGCCAAGATTTCGTTGTCAAACGCCATTTCGTGTACTGACCATCAAGGACACTTCTCGAGAATAATCAGCTGGCCATAGACCGTCGTCTGCGATATCCAATAATACCTCTCTAACCTCCTATCACTTTCGCAGCAGGCCTTCATACAAATATGGACCCCTATTCTACGGAAGGAGGTACAATTCCCTCCCATATCATTCCCCAAGTTTGATACTCACCGCGTAATTCCCAGAGCTCGTAAACATCCACAACGCATTCCATGCCGGGCAGTACGACAAGGTCGTCTCCTTTGACACATCGGCCTTCTCCTCCTCAAACGAACTCCCCGCACGGGTACTCAAGCTGCGTGCCAAGCTTGCACTCGGCCAATTCTCCGACGTCCTCTCGGAAGTCAAAGGGCAGGACAGCGTACCGGATCTAGCGGCTGTCAAAGCGCTTGCAGAGTACTCACAGGACCCATGGGATAGCGACGAAGCGGTACAGGCTGCGCAGGCACTGGCGCGGGAGCAAGGAGATAATTTGACTGTCCAGTTGCTCTGTGGAACAGTATTGGCGAATGCGGGGTTGAGTGAGGAGGCATTGGCGTTATTAGCAAAGCATCAGGGATCTTTGGATGCGTAAGGCTTTCAGGATTTTGGAGATATACGGAGGTTAAATGCTGACTCCTGGAACGCAGGGTTGCACTCATAGTACAGATACATCTACAGCAGAACCGGTCTGATCTGGCTGCGAAGGAGGCGCAAAGGGCACGGAAATGGGCACAAGATAGCTTACTAGTGAATTTGGCAGAATCGTGGGTCGGACTGCGAGAGGTACATATCATTGGAACACTAGCCTTGAAGCCGCGGGCAAGAGCTAATAATCATTGCAGGGCGGTGAGAAGTATCAACAATCTTTCTATGTCTTTGAAGAACTAGCGCAAGCTCCCGCAACCCAAGCCGTGCACTCTCTTGTTGGCCAAGCGGTTGCCGAATTGCACCTTGGTAGGTTACCAGAAGCTGAAGCAGCGTTGAAGCAGGCGATAGCACTTAATCCAGAAAACCCAGACGCTCTTGCGAACATGATTGTGCTCACTACGATCTTGGGTCAAGATACAGAGGAGCTGAAGGGCAAGCTGACAGAGGTGCAACCAAAGCATCAGCTCTTAGCAGATTTAGTAGCAAAGAGCGAGGCATTTGAGGCGGCGAGGGCCAAGTACAGCCCGAAATTCGAGCCTTGAGAAGTGGGAATGAAGAGGATGAGGATGAGTTAACGCAGGGCTAGATTATGAGAAATCACTTGAGAATATGACATTTAATATGCCGCTATTGGCATAATGATGCAGATATACCTCCCATGTATCCTTACCTGATACTCCACCAACGCCATACCGTAGCATTCTTTCAAAATCGAAATTTTGGTAAGATGAACACTATCGAAAATGCAAGGAACCATAGCGCCGCTATTAATGCATAGAGTTTCATCCGATTCCACCAGCCTTTGCCTTCTGTCATGCGTTTTAGTTTGCCAATACGTTGTCCTGCTGCCGCCATGCCCGTCGTGTTTTTGTCCAATCCTTCAACAGCTCGGTTCAATATCGTCTTCTCTGACTCTAATGTGCTACCAAAATGGATTGACTGCAACTTAAGAGCTTGTGCCATGGAGAGCAAGGAATTTGTCAGCGTCTCCTGCTCGGTGCGATTATGGGAGAGAAGGCTTTCGGTTTGAGCGAGGTTAGGGTCGCCAGATTGGGTATTCGCAGGGAAAAGGGACGCGCTCGTAGTTGTACTAGTATCTACTGGGGCAGTTGCGGGCTGGGAACGCCGTGAACGGAGTGTGGATGTGGGGCTCGCCGCCGCTTCCTGAAGTGCTTGATCTCCTCCAGTGTTCACCTGGTCGATGGTGTCTGAAGTATTCCGTACCGCTGGCGCGTAGGAAGGAAAGAGGTCTTCGTTCTCATCTTCTGATACCGAACCATCATCGGACTCATCATCCAGTTGATTCAGTTCATAAAGACGCTGGTTTATTTGCTTTATGAGGTTGCGTTTGGACTGCAGGTCTACTTGCACTGTCTGCTTTCGTGATTGAACTTTAATACTCGCGCTGTCATATTCAAGGCGCAAGAGAAGCGATCGAGCGTATTCGAGATTCTTAAAAACTGTTAGACGGAGGACTGTAGAGAGAGGCCTTGTCCAAAAGATTACCTACAGCACCGACTTTGGTCCTTTCATAGCTGGATTTCCGAAGGTTAGGATCTGCTTCTGGGGAAAGTAAAGTATGTTCCAACCGTGAGAGTAATCGGGTCAGACTTATTGCAGTGGTGTCTGGCTGGTGGGTAGCGGTTCTGGTCGTCATAATTGAGAAGTCTATGTTGATTACTTTAAACGTGTCCTGCTCGGTGATGTCAATCGCGAATAGTCTTTTGTTTGGCACGTTGGTTGAGGCTGATGGCTGGGCAAACTCACTGCACAGCCGCAGCAATTTCAACAACTCACACCAGGCAACAACCCCTCTCCCACCATTCAGATACCACATAAGACCCGAGAAGAGCCTCTCTCAAGCTCCGTGGCTCCATGAAAGTGACGTGCAAAACGCCAAGCGTGGCTTTGCTACTTCCAAATGACCTGGGACTCCGTCTCCGCCAGCCTCTGTCGCCCCGCTGTAAATCTTTTACAGCGGCCACGTTTGGCTTTCCGGTATTTTGCTGAGTCATCCAGAGCCCTTTCCTTACACACTCCTACCCCTTCTTATCAAGGCGTCTTCTGTAGGAGAAACCTTAGGATGCTAGTTTGTTGGTGTTTTGTTGATCAACAAAGGGCCAATAGTTACAGTAAAGGTCTGACTTCGTCACTGAGACTAATTAAAAAATGTTTATGTCTTCCTTCTTTTCAGAGCATTGCAATATTCCTTGGTATATTTTGTTCCATTTGCTTTTATCTTGGATGAAAACAAATATACAAACTGCTTACATTACATTCATCAATGCATTAGAAACTCGGGAGGATAATACAATGGAAAAGACCGGAAATTCACTGTCAAAGAACAACGCCATGGAACACCACATCAACCAGAACTTTATGTCCGCTCAGCCACTTTTTCAAAACAATTCCTTTGAAGGGAAGCCAAATTCAACCTCTCCATCCAAGTTTTATCTACTGCTTCAGAGTAGTTATGTCGCGTGGTTCCTTCGGTTTTGGATCCTGGAGGCTTGTCGGACCTCTGGTAAAGCTATTGAACATTTAGAAACTGTACACTATATAGAAAGACTAGTATATTGTGTACCTATTCCACCAGGAGCCGATAATACCGGGAGAACCAATCTTCGCATCTTGAAGACTAGCTCGACGAGTTGTGTGCTCCTCTGTCTGTGGTCTTTTAAGGGCTTCGAGGGTCGCAAACCTCATTGTACCAGAGGACTGCATGGAGATGGAATTAGCCCTGTTTGTATAGAGAGAGTATGCGTAGCGTTGATGCTATAGTTGAAGGCCAAGTGAAAGATATCTAGATGAAAGAAAGGCTAACGTACCCTTCTACGCTCCGTTGGAGATAATGGAGGTGAAGATCCAATGGAATCTTTTCTTTCGGGAGCTGGCGGATCTGGCGTGGTCGAGATAGGGCTGAAGTTCTTATGGTTTTGCGAAGAGTACTTCTGGTGGAATGGAGAAGGCATTTCGATAATGTTTGAATACAATGGCAGTTTGGCCTTGAGGTGGTGTTATGGAGATATCTGAGCACAAGACTCTGGGGAGTGATAAGGGATTGAGATGAGGAGTCCCTTCTAACATCACATCAAGCAATCACCAACGTGACACATTTATCTGCCAATCGCACCAATGAACTCACATCTCAGCTTCCCCGCACTTTTATGGCATGAACGAGACCCCGCTGTAAGTAAAGAATTCACAAACAGGGTTAGATATTTCAGCTACGGTATAGTCACTCCTCCTACGCCAATAAGCATTGCTATTCATATAATATACTAGTATTTGATACCGTACCGCCTTGTTTCTTTGATGGAAGCGTTTCTTTGGCTAACTAAACAAGGTAGTCAGCGCGATCCTGACTTCCACCAAATCACATTGTCATCATCCCATTTTATATGTGAGTCAATTACCATCCTAAAAAGCATGTAATTGCGTGTTCTAGCCCTCCTATAGAAAGGGATTTTGTCAACAAGAAGTAATGTGAGCATGTGGCCGTACTTAGAATCTTGGGGTTTTTGGTTGGCCTAAGAGTTTTTCAGATTGAAATAAGTACGTGGCATATCTTGCCACGTATGTCAGGCCACGCCAGGGCTAATTAATACAAATTCGAGTGATGTTGCGGATTCTCTCATGGGCTAATAAGTAAGAGATAGAACGTGACATCATTGCCAAGATAAGGATTTCGCTTAGCGTCATTTCTTGGCCATGGCCCATCACGTGTTTTCCCCACTGAACCGAAAATTTCTCTTCCACGTTTCCCCTACCACAACAGGATCTCACAACCCATCTGTTTTTCGCTATTCCGTCACCAAGCCTGCTACAATGCTGATCAGGAGGCCTCTATCGGTCAATTGAGACAGCCGCAGTTTTTCCGGGCCCAATGGCTGGCATTTCTGCTAGAGCAGGACGGGGCGAATCCCTTCCTGGTTTTCTTAAGGCTGTGTTGGGCTTCAATACCTGCCAGGGTCAAGTTTAGGGCAGCAAAGGGCTCCTCGTCGCCTTTTCCCTCGAAGATGGCATTTCCAACCATCAAAAAGTGTCTTCCCATCGATCCAGATATTGTTCCTGGAATATCGCCCTTACGGATCTCGGAATCAACCAAATTGTTATTATCAGCATGACTGCCAATCTTTACTCGAGAATCAACGTCGGTACTAGTTAGCAGTGCAGCTAAATGCATTTGCGTGTTGGCATGCGCGATTTCCGTATGAAAAGGTCACCCTCAACACGGTTGACAGCTTAACCATGTCCTCTTCGTGTGTTGTTCATCCGCGCGCCGCTTCTCGAAAATTCGCATCGATGACGGCACCCCTCTTTCCTGAAAATCTGGTTTAGGGCTCAACGAACCTCGGGACTATGCGAGATCGCCAGGAGTCTTGTCTCACGGCAATCTGAATGTCAATCTGAATATAAAATGATTCTTGGTATGTTAACTCAATTTCATTACTAAGCTTCACTTCCATCTTGATGATACACCTAAGCATAGTTCATCCGCAGATTCATTGGATCGCTGGGGACAAAAAAACACCATCATCTTTCGCTCCTATCTGATATCTTAGCCTTACAAGCGACTTATCTGCCACCCCTGGGAAAACAAGTTGCTAATCTAGACTTGTATCTGCAGGCGGAAGTGAACGGCTGCTAGCTGCTCACTTGTAATCCGGTCACGATGAGTGACACAAATCCACTCGTGGCTCCCGTGCCCTACCCTGGATAAAAGCTAAAGGCTATTCTTGGGCAACAGCACCGGTAAGTACCTTGCCAGCGTCGTAAGGACAGCTCTAGAATTCATCATTCAAACGTCGCAGCCGCCGATGTCATTTAGTGCAACGTACTTAGATTGTGATTGTTGAAATGCTTTTTGCGAGACTCCAGCACGCTTTCGACGGCGGCTGCAGTTCAGGCGGCTGTGTCAAAATGCAGCTTCCCTCGAGCTCAGCAAATGGCACAAGGGGTGGCCTAAATCTCGTAGCGGCAGGCTGGGATAAGGGACCCGAGCAGCTTGACAGATGAAGAGAATGACCGGTGGGCCAGCAGACTTGAGTCAATCAATCCCTCACATGCTTTGAATTTGAGCCATATTTGTGGAATATACATGGTATCGTACTGCGCCAAATGCTCAATAGTCTAGATAATGAGCGGGCTGCCTCTCGAAGACAACGGGCCGATCGCAAACCTGCACAAAAATTAGCGCAGTAGGGTCTTCAGAGCGGCCGGAGGGTACGCGCGTGGCGGCTTGCTCGACCCGGAGCTCCTTCAATCCTTCAATCATCTAGCCCGTAGTGGCCACCACTTCTAGAAAAGATGTAGTGCAACGCACAGGCTGCGCTCACCAAGCTGCCAGAACTGGCTGTGGTCGCCCAGCGGGTGAGCTGCATGGCACCGAGGGACTTATATCCAACCAGGGAGCTTTGGCGCGCTTCCTCCTGTTGCTGCGCCCGTGCCGTCCCGCCTTCACCCTCTCACGCTTCGAGTTTAAAGAACATGGCTTTCCCCGACCAGCCAATCTGCCTTGGACGAAGAAAGCTGGGAAAAATGGCCCCACCTTGCCTTGGACAACTCATCACTGCCTTCACCGGCCCCTCAACTTACTTTTCAGTTGTCTTCCCCGCCCCCCTACCCCTCTCTTTTCCTCCCACCACTGCCCTCGACACTTTACAATTCAAAAATTAAAAGATTGTTCACCACAGTCCCACAAGCACAACAACTACGCAAGCAATTTCCCGCAGATTTGAGAATTGAGAATTGAGAATTGAGAATTAAGCAAAGAGCACCCTGCTCAGGATGAAAGATCAGAGCCGCGACAAAGGAGCCCATACCAGGTACTTGCCCGACGGTCCATTTTCCACCTTTTCGTCCTTTTTATTTATTTATTTCTTGAAAACCATGTAATTTGCCTGACATGTACCAATACTTTCTTTCTCGTCTATGTTTTTTTGCTTTGCCGCCATACAGTTCAAAAGCCACAATCCATGGACAGCCAGGCGTTTCTCACCGCGGATTGCTCTAATGCCAACAACCCAGGAATTTGCCGAGGAGGCATACCGTTTTCCCTTTCTTTTCACTCCCTGCATGGTTTTTTATCGAATCAGGAAGCTAGATTCAGGATGGCTGTCACATATGCTTCAAATCCCGTTTGCCTGCCTGTGCGGCCTGCAACACTGACGACCGCTTCTATGAGGACGATGTATGAATTCCGCCTGGAATGGTTCCACGCCGATGACTGTACAATTAGGCCTTCAGCAACCACTGATAATTCTAGGACCAGACCATGTGCCACGCTCAGTGTCAGAACAATGTCCGCCACACTAGGATGTAAACTGTGTAGGACAATATGTATTTTTCGAACCAGTCTTTAGCCACAGATGTATGCTGGCTTCACAATGGTACCCTGCGGATTTGTTACCTTCCCATTGAGTTACTCCGGTTAGGCCAATAGACCAAGCCTTTCATCATTCCCATAGGATCACGAGCCAGGTTTACATCTCCATGATGTGGAATTCTCAGTCCAGGATTGCTCGCCGCACTCGCCGTCGAATGCTGGTTGTAGATAGGATTTTGGTTGGACGGTCTACTCTCCAAAGTACGTACACTAAGGCTTATGTATGCCTACTCTGTCCAACCAGACTTTACTGGTGTATAGACTGACTTGTAACCTGCTTATTGAAGCTATCAACAATACCGTAAGCTTTGCGTCACGAAGAGTAGTGGTAGATGGGACCGTAATTTCAGAAGTGGATCCGTGATTGTATTTTTTGCCCGGAATGAATCGGAGAAAATCCCCGTTCCGTTACTGGATTAGGCCAAGGACCAACGCCTCATACAAATGAAGAACAGGACAACTTGAGCATCCCCTGTCTCGTTAGGAAAAGGTGGTTCACCAAGCGAGAAAGGTCCGTGTATGGCAACACTACTTGCTTTTTCGACCTCTGCTCCTGGTTCGTCTGAATTTGCTCTCATTGGGTTTCTGCCCCGCTAACTGTGTCATGCAGACCCTTACCCTGGCATGGCTTACTGGCTGTACTAACGATGGCGCTTTGCTTTCCGTATTCGAAGTCGTGCATTTAGTCTTGTTTCTTTTTTTGTCTTATTAAATGTCCTGATTACGTTGTTCTGGCACTAACCACCAACCTTCAGCGAGCTTTCTTCCGACGAATCTCCAGTTGGAAATATTTCTTTCTTCAATCCATTGGCCGTACCATTGTGGAATCAGTCCGTTGAAGGAGCGTCCATCTCCGGGAAGGATCTCTTTTTGTTTTCCCAACAGGAGTTTCCAGGCATGACGGGGCATCTCCCGGAATCGTTTCCTCCCAGGGATGATATTGTCTCCATCTCGTCTAGTACGGGCGACAGTGGCTATAATAGCCAGTCAGACGCTACCCGGCGACTTACAAGTGCTACTGAAGGTTACCAAACCAGGAGTTCTGAAGAATCTAGAAACCGGATGGTTGAACCATTCCTAGGAAATAGCATGTATTCGCCTTCCTTGAGCCCGGATAGTCAGAATGCTTTCCATGGTTCACAATCCGACGTGAACCAGATGCTGCTTCCGCCTGCCACAGGAGATTCGGACATTGGGGACAATCCTTTCGGAATGTCTGACTTCGCTAACTACTCTACTGGCCAGGGCTACGGCCAATTTGACAGTTCCGCTCTCCCCCGCTTCTTCACTCCTACAAGTGAGGTTGACGTTGCTCAAAGCTGGACTTCTGACGCCCAGACTTTTTCTGCGCCCTTCGCTGTTCGTGCAGTGGATGCAAACACTTCTTTTTCTGCGCCCTTCGCGGATCGTGCAGTGGATGCGAACACTTTCCTCCCATTCCGACAGACACCTCAAATGAGTCGCGACACCATACCTCAGTCCTACTACCCACCTTATGTCTATCAGAGTCAAGATGCTCCCAGAAGCAATTTTGGAGTTCCAGCCAACTCAAATCAACGGCGGCCTCGCGCCCGCAGGCCCCAACTTGACACTACTTTGTTGAGTTTGGATACTGCGAGCGAGTCGACGCCTCTCTCTGCCGGTCAACATGATTCTCGGAGAACGTCTAATACCGATCAAGTATTTAGAAGCTTTATGTCTACTTCAATAATGTCGCCAACATGCAGTGTCATAAGCAATTCTCAACATGCGAGCATTGCTGAAAGCGATTTTACTGAGCAATCAACCCATTTTGTAGACATCTCAAAGTCAGTATACCGCAATACGTCTAAACTACAACGCTAACATTTAAACCAGAGTTGAAAAAGAAGAGTCTATAGCTGGATCAATAGTCGCACCTTCTATCAAGGACGATGATTTGGAAGAGGAAGGATTTTCACCAAGCCAGAGCTCAGCAGCCCAAAACTCCTTAGAGGAGATTGAGGGAAAGTTAGCGCGCACGCATCCTCTCTATCAAGCGCAGCCAAAAGAAGATGATCTTTATCACTGCCCCAATGAGGGCCAATCTGGATGCACTCACAAGCCTACGAAGCTCAAGTGCAACTATGAGTAAGTTCTTATGTTTTAATTTCTTTTCCAGGTGCAGGGTGACTAATTTATTAATTAGCAAATACGTCGACTCCCACCTAAGACCCTTCAGGTGCAAGGTCAAGTCTTGTGTAGGAGTCCAATTCTCCTCCACTGCATGCCTCCTTCGACATGAAAGAGAAGCACATGGAATGCATGGACATGGCTCCAAGCCTCATCTATGCACCTATGCAGATTGTGAGCGGTCACTGCCTGGTAATGGGTTTCCCAGGCGCTACAACCTCTTTGACCACATGAAGCGCGTACACGATTATACTGGCTCTACTTCTCCACCTGAGCAGGTTCCACCAGTCCAACCAGCACAACCTGGACCCAAGCGCCATAACAGCACTCACAAGCGCAAGCCAGCCCCTCCAGTTGAGGATATGACCAAGAAGCGCCAAAAGGCGACTACTACCAAGACTCCATCAGCTGCCACTGCAGCTGCTTCTACCCAGCATCGATTAGCTCAGGAGAAACAGAAGTTGCAGAACGAATGGGCCGAGCGGAAATTGAGGTTGCAACAACGCCTTGAAAATATACAAGGTCCTCAAGATATGAGCAGTCATCTCCAGGCCAGTGAGGATCTTGTTGCTCTTAGCAAAGCTGCCGCAATGCACAATGAACTCGGATGAATGCAATACCGAGTACTTTTCAGTAGGTTCTATAATCTGGAAAGATCCCTATTCGTACTGAACATTGCAGGGTTTGTACCCATGCCATAGATCAGCCAGGAATGTTTCTGCTATGGTTTCGCATGATTGCCGTCATGCCCTTTTCTCTTGTTCTTCAAACCCGGATTCAAGGCCACTGATTACCATCGGGAGGACCTACCATCTATCCCGGAACACATCCCGCCCGGATTTGCCATGGACATATCCTGTCGTTGCCAGAGACCAGAAGGACTGGAATGACCAAGGATTGTATTTGTGGAGATGAAGCTTGAGGACTTCAATATATGGAAATCGCCACAGCACAGATTTGCCATCATGATGAGGATCGAGATGCCCATTATGCCAACAAATTGTCTGGTTTTTATTATTCGTCGTATATTGCTCTTGTGTAGTAGCCGTTTTATGCTCTGTAGTTTGGATATAGAAATAGCGTTCTCGCTTTTGTATTTCAGCATTATCTGAAAGGTAGTCAATTACGTAGATTTTAGTAATCAAAAATTTTATACTTGAAAAAGTTGCCTAGATGTGTCTGTGAGCCCAGAGTGACAAATCGATCGCCGTGTAGTGATGCGAGACCGGTTTGGATTACTATTTTCCTACGTCATTAACAAACGCCCCACTCAGCCTTGCTTGCAGACCATTCAGCACTGACGAAAAAGTATCCGGACTCACCGAAAATGTACTGCATTTTTGCAGTTTGTATCACCATCCTAGAGTATGATATTTAGAGTGTAACATACATTGTAAAGATATTAAGTTCTATAGGTGAGCTTTCTTTGAATAAAAGTTATAAAAGTTGTGGTGGTAGAGAATAAATATAGTGGGAGTTCATACCCTTCGGTACATCGCTTGAGCCGGTGACTTTTGCGGAGTGACCTTAACCTTGAAACCCTAGACATCGCGACATTATCTGCTTCACGCTTCACATGCAGCCTGCTAGGTTCTTATATCAGACTGCTATCCGTATCCACGCTCGACCTCCGATTCCAACAAGCCTCTGCCACTATAAATCTTACTTAGGTACCTCAGCAATATACCAAACTAGAACCATGGCCTCCGCAACCTCTTTCTTCGACTTCAAACCCAAAGACAGTAAGTTCTTTCCAGTTACCTGTTACTCTTCCCCGTTATCAGGCCTCTAACACGCCTTACCTGCACAGAAAAGGGCAATGAATACCCTCTTGCACCGCTCAAGAACAAAGTGATCCTCATCGTTAACACCGCGTCCAAGTGTGGCTTCACGCCACAGTTCGCCAGTCTCGAGAAACTATACAAAGACCTCCAGACGACCCACCCAGACTTCATTATCCTCGGCTTCCCCTGCAATCAGTTCGGTGGTCAGGATCCGGGCTCTAACGAGGATATCCAGGAGTTCTGCCAGATCAATTATGGCGTGAGCTTCCCCATGCTCGGCAAGATCGACGTGAATGGCGAGAAGGCAGAGCCATTATGGGAGTGGCTGAAGAGTGAGAGGCCTGGATTGATGGGCTTGAAGAGGGTGAAGTGGAATTTCGAGAAGTTTTTGATTGGGAGGGACGGCAAGGTTAAGGGCAGGTGGGCAAGCACTACAAAGCCAGAGAACTTAAGGGAGGCGATTGAGAAGGAGTTGGTCGTAAAGCCAACCGGGGCATAAAGGGAGGTGGGATAGAAGGAATTGGGCGGCGTTGGGGCTTGGGGTCTCTCTTCGCCTCTGCGCCGATTGCTAAAACATTTTTGAGGATATCCACTTCGCTCATAGTATTAGTTAGCTTCAATTTGTATTACGACTACATTTATTTTATTTGGTCAAGAATCTAATTCATCAATCAAACGGTACTCTTCTTAGCCCCTCCATGCCCATGCGCTTCCTCATCTCTTGTGCAGCGCCAATACTACTCGGAACCTTTATTCCGCAACAGTCACCCCACGAATTCGGCGTATGCACATGCTTCATACCATCCTTCATGATCACAACTTCTCCTTCTGCCTCTTCCTCTTCCGGCTGGACCCCGCTCTCCTCCGTGTTCATGCCATCTACAGCTGGCACGAGCGAACCGAACAGGAAATGCTGCATTACCGGCAACTTGCCGAGCACCTCAGCCACAAACATCTTCCGCATGCCACCTTCGACCTTCTCCCAGCTCTTCGCCGCGCTGATGTCATCGAGCATGGGACTGTGCCACCGCAGCCCCTCCACGTTCTTCACGTTGTTCACGAAAGCGACTTGATCTAAGTATATGAAATCCTTGCCATACTCCTCCAGTATCAAGTTCTGATGTATCGACTTTGGACGAATGAAGGGGTGGTGTAGCAGCTGCGAGGCTCCGAAGAGAAATGGCAAGAATTGGTAATCGTCAAGGCCCCACACGCCGTGCGAGCCCGCAGGTTCAAGGTAATATGTCGCCTGCACGGCTCGTATGAGCCTCAGGTAGCGCGGGAACACATGCAGCACGACGGCGGGGAAGGTGGAAGGCGGAAGGCGCCCCAGCCGGTTCAGGCATAGCAGCCACAGGAAGAAGTTGAGCTCATGTCCAGAGCCGTAGTCGATGCGCGTGCGATTCCCAAACGCGTTGTGTAAGTATACCGATATTTCGCCGACTGTGTGAAAGTCTGTGATGCCGAGTTCTTTATGCCAGGCGACTTGTGCGTCCCCCACGCTGTCAACGAAGGTCTGGAAGGTTTTGTTGCCGAAGCGCGACCCGCCTGTGTCTTCGGGTGGGTATTTCTGGAGAATGCCTTCGGCGAGGTCGAGGACGTGCAGGATGGCTATTATGGCAGGGTCGAGGTCAGAAGCTTTGATGGCGGAGACTGGCGTGTCGCGCACGCAATCGGAGAGGGTGAATACGAAGGAGAGGAGGAGCGAGTAGGTAGGCGAAGCTAGGAACAACTCATGATCGCGTGGAGAGAGGATGCGCCGGCTTGGGCGGGTGAACTGCCAGTTCTCTAGGGAGGGCGGTGCGGGGAGTGGAGGGGCTGTCGGCGGCGGCGTTGATTGCTCTTGCTGGGGGTTTGGTTTCGAACGAGGTGTCAGACGTGGAAGCTTTGCGGATAGGTTAGGGGGTAGGGGTGTGGGTTGATTTGGCTGTGTCATGGTTGAGGGTATTTGGTTGTTGTTTGATGATAGTTATGCTCGTCTGCATCACTTAACTGCGAAATGGTAGTCGGCCCGTCCTCCGAAGACAGGGCTGGGGTGCCAAGACCTTGATATCAATCCTCAGACGAAGCCATTTGTTCTAGATAATGGACGGCAAACTTATAGCAATTAAAGTGAATACTGGAACCGCAACACCATCAGAGCAGCTCTATCAGATCAAGACTATTAGATATTCCCAAGGAACCGGAAGCCCGTAATCTACTCCGCATATGTCTGAACTCCTTTAATCTGCATTGTTTTGCTGCATACTAGGCGCCCACGGGGTATGCCGATTTATCTTACAAAACGACTAAGGCACTTTGAGAATCCACTATAACGAATGGACTTATTTTGACGGGCTAAGGGATCATTAGTATTAGTAGGCTTCACTGCATCCGGGAGGTAGTGGGAAGCGAGACCCCGGAATTTGCGTGGCTCCCCCGCTACATCGGCTGTTTCATTATAGGCTAAATTAATACCCCAGATCTAGCACCAATTAGTTTATTAAAATGGGCTGACTAGCTTGCTTTGTGCAAGGCATATGCTACAGAAGCTTCTACGCATAATGAAGATAATAATGGGCTGAATATGTTGTCCTGGATCGGGTAGGCTCCAACAAACTAGGAATCCTAGGATATTTATGGAGACGAGCATCGTTTATTCGGCTCCTGTGACCACAAATACATGGATGCTGTGACGGTTCGTCTACATAGCTACCATCGAGGCGTCGTCGGTCACGGATCAACGTTGCCCCAACGTTGCCCCGACGACCGAACATGTACATAGTCGTCTACCGCGCCCCTTTCTTTGAGCCCTTACCTTAGTCTATTCATAATATAGCCCCTTATTGTTGCTTGATCTATCGGATCGCTCCCACGGAAAGCTAGCCATGATATTAGACTAAGGTCAACCTCAACTGGCCTATAGAGGCGATATAATACTAGGTCCAACGGTTAAACGCATAGCCAAACAGAGAGCTGTTCTACCACCATAACTATAGACCAATTAACCCTCTAAGCCCTGCTTAAGGCAGGCAATTGCGACAGCGGATTAAGCAGCTAAAAGAAGAGACTGCAGCAATTAGATTAAAAGGATCACCCCAATTACAATCTTAGTAGCAAGAGTTGCCTAAGAAAGCAAAAGAGACACTATAGCAAAAAGGAGCGCGTTAAGGCCTAGCGCGCTAGAGATAGCTACCGACCCAACGCTAGCAGCACGTAAGGAACCCGTAGACGCGTCACTCGAGCCGCCGGAGCTCCAACTATACTACGGCGAGACGGAGCTCGCGGACGATATGAAAAGCAAATAGGACCGTCTTATGGCGCAATTGGAAGACGACGAGAACCCTATATACTTTAAAATGGAGATAAAGAGAGAGTATATAGCCGCAACCACCTAAAGCCTAGCCGCGATCCCTATAACCGAACTTATAGAAGAGCTGAAGCTCTAGGGAATACGAAGAAAGGCGATAGAATAGTAGATCGCTATATTATGGCGTCTTGCAAACAACCACGCGCATAAGGCCCTTAATGGGAAAGAGGAGGCCGAGGTAAAGATAGCGGAGCTTAAGAAGTACTTGGATAATAGAATAGACGAGCTCTGTAAGGCCAATTAGAAGATATTAAGGATGGGCCGTAAGGTCACTATATAAGCCCTAGATTAGGAAGACAGCGAGTAAGAAAGCATACCGTTATGGACAATATAAGAAGGGACACTACTCTCTTAGACGAGCAGTGTTATGGGCTTAAGACGTATAGTAAAGTTTCCAGACCCACCTATGCTAATAGATGGGAAAGAGCCTACCTATTGTGCCTAGAGTGGCTATATATAAAACAAGCTTTGATCTAATACAGACTGGTTCTATTAAGATAACCTAGATTAGGAAGAGGATGTAAAAGTAGCGTATATTAAAACGCGTATAGGAGGCAAAGCTTATAACCACCTTTTACCCTACCTAGAGGCAGAGCGCGATGCGGAACGCAACCCTACTAGTAAAGAAGTACTTGAGTTCCTAGAGAACGTCTTTAAAGACCCAGATTGCTATATTAAGGCCTAGCAGGAGCTTAAAAGCCTTAAGATGCTATACCTAGGAGACTTCAACGATTTCTAATCTAACTTCATACGGCTAGCAAATATCTTAAGGATGCTACAAGATTAGTGAAAAGAGAAGCTTTATAATAAGCTTTATAACAGCCTACGCGTCTAAATAGAAGTTAAGGTGGTAGATAAAGACTGTAGCTTCTAGGCCTATTATAAGACTGCCTAATAGTACGCCTAAGGTCTAAAGTAGATAGGCAAGGAACGAAGTGACTGCAGAGCAGCCTAGGCTAGTAAGAGAGCTTCTACTAGGGATACTAAAGAGACTAAAGGTCCCCCCTCTTCCTGGCAGCCTCTAACTCTAGCACCAGCCGCAAAAGCGCCAGTTACCTACTTTAACTGTAGTAAGCAAGGACACTACTCTAATAACTATATAGCGCCGAAGAAGACGGAAGCTAAAGCAATTAACCAAAGTAAAGAGTACGAGATAGTCACTAACTTGGCAGAGTTAGAAAATAAGTAGCTCTAGGAGAAGTCTCCTGCCTAGAGCAGATTGGAGTAATTAATACAGCGCCTATACAGCTAAAGGAGATCTTAGGAGGCGCAGCCCTTATAACGCTATATAGGATCGCGCTAGGTGGCGTGGCTTTTAATATAGTAAGCCTGCTTAACTCCGGTGCGGGCGGAGAGGCCTTTATATACCATAAGCTACTACTAATTATTAAGCAACAACTGCGACCAAAGCTCTACAAGATTAAAGGACAAGGAGTTGCTATATCTGGCCATAATAATTAGTAAATAGATATAATTAGATAGCTCTTTAAGGCGAACCTAGTTATAGATAGTTAACAAGTCCCTATATAGTTCCTATTCTGCGATATAGGCTGCCACGATCTTTTTATTAGCTGTAGGTAGTTTAAGAAGACTAGGGCCCTCATCAATTACAAATACTGGGTCTTAGTATGGCGAACCAAGAAAAACTACTATAGTAGGCAGGACGTAATTATATTAAGAAAGGAGCTCCTACCCCCGCCAATCAACAAGGATTACCAGAGAAATGCAGATTAAAGAGACGCACTACTAGATTAAGAGTCCAAGTCTACCCCCCAACGCATCCTTAAACGTATAGTCGCGATTAGTGAACTTTAAGAGAAGAAGTCCTCTACTAAAATTAAGCTAGAGGGACAGGCTAAGCCAAAGCAAGCCAAGCGGACCCCGTACGACTATAGGTATACTTAGAAGATCAATACCTAAGATACGATTAGGAAAATAGAAGACTAGCTCCACCCTAGGCTAGCTTTACTATTAAAGCCAAGAGCAAGGAGGCCTTTATCTGCTAGGGAGTTTAGAGCAGCAGATATTACGCTACTTAAGGCAAGGAACTTCCTACGAGGAGCAAAGCGTAGGGATATAGTAATTGGATGTACTAGCCTCTACGAGATAGACTAACTAATAGAGAATAAGAAGGTATAAGATGCTCTACCTAACAATAAGGAAGAACTTCGCCGGCTTATCTATAAAAAGCTGCTGCAGCCTTACTAAGAATACGCTGACTGTTTCTTAAAAGCTATATCCGATACGCTACCACTGCATCGCAGGGGGGTAGATTACGATATTATTCTTAAAGGCAATAGCCGCGATCTAGCTCCTAGCCCGCTATATAATATGTCGCTAGAGCAGCTAGAGCTTGTCAAGGTCTACCTACAGGAGCACCTATAAAAGGGGTTTATTATACCAAGTAACGTACCCTTTGTAGCTCCAGTTCTATTTGCTAAGAAACTAGGAGGGGGGTGGCGATTCTACGTTAACTTTTAAAAGCTTAATGTAATTACTAAGAAGGACCGCTACCCGCTGCTATTAATCAAGGAGATATTGACCAGGCTATTAAGAGCTAAAATCTTCACCAAGCTAGATATTTGACAGGCTTTCTACTGTATACGGCTGAAGGAAGAGGTAGAGGAGTTAACTACCTTCCGTATAAGGTACGGATTGTATAAGTACTACATTATACCCTTTGGACTGTGTAATGGCCCTACGTCCTTCCAGAGATTTATTAATAATGTCCTTTTTAACTACCTAGACGATTTCTATACAGCCTATATGGACGACATTTTTATCTACTTAGACGACCCGCTAGAGTATAAAGTCCACGTTAAAAAGATCCTATAAAGGCTTTGAGAGGCAGGCCTACAGGCGGATATTAAGAAGAGCGAGTTTAATGTTACGGAGACGAAGTTCCTAGGTTTTATTATTAGTACTAACGGGATCGCTATAGACACTAATAAGCTAGCTATAATTAAGGATTAGGAGCCCCCTACTTTTATAAAAGGGGTGCAATCCTTCCTAGGATTCTGTAACTTCTACTGGGCCTTCTTAAAGGATTACGGCCAAGTCGCATGACCGCTTAGTAAGCTTATAAAGAAGGGAGCGTGGCACCTACTGGGGGAGGAGAAGCTCAAAGCCTTTAAGCAAGTTAAGGCCCTTATGCTATCGGGCGGTATAATAAAGCACTACTTACCGTTCTAAGACACCCGCGTGGAGACTAACGTAAGTAATAGAGTAGTAGCTAGGGTACTAAACTAGCTATAAGACGATGGGACCTGGAAGCCAGTAGCCTTCTTCTCAAAGACAATATCCCCTAAAGAGATGCGGTATAAGATCCACGATAAAGAGATGCTAGCAGTAATAAGAGGCCTATGGGAATAGCAAGGTCACTTTATTAGCCTCCAGCGTACACCCTTTATAGTAATTACGGACTATTAAGCCCTTAAATACTTTATAACTAAAAGGCTACTAAATCTATAGTAGGCCCGCTAGGCGGACCTACTAGCTAATTTCCACGTGCGGATTACCTATAGGCCAGGTATGGCGAATATAGTGGCTGATACCCTATTACGAAAGCAAGAGGACCTAAAGACGCAGAAAGAGAAGGACGTAGCTATACGCACTATGTACTTGATCAACCCCGCCCTTACAATTGCTATACTAGAGGAAACCTCTAGGGACCCCCTAATGGCAGTAAATCGCGAATAGGAACTATATGAGCTGGTTAATTAGGTCCTTTAGGCTAATCGAACTAGCGAGTTGCTAGTAGGGCTATATTAGCTAGCTAAGCAAGACCGAAAGGGCTAGAAACTCTAAAGAGGGCTACTAACCCGCTTTGGTAAGCTAATAGTCCCTAATACTAACTGCCTCCGTACCTACCTTATTATAGAGGTATACTCTTGCCAGGTAACCGCTTATCTAGGTAAGATAAAGACTAGAAAACTCGTGGCAGACTAATACTATTGGCTAGGACTACCCTTAGACTGTAATACCTATATAAGAAACTATAGGGCCTGTAGGAGGACCTATATACCTTAGGACAAAACCCCAGGCCTGCTGCACCCCCTACTAATTAGTAAACGCTGCTAGTAGCATATCTCTTTTGATTTTAAGTCCTTCCTAACGGATAAAAAGGGCTTCAACAACGTCTTTATAGTTGTTAATTAACTAGGTAAGAGAGCCTTCTTACTACCCTGCTATAAAACTGCCACCGTAGCTAATGCAATAAACCTATACTACTAATACGTCTAGCGTGTGTACGGCCTCCTAGAGACGGCTATATTAGATTAAGGACCCCAATTTATCTTGGCCTTTACAGACGAGCTATGTAAACTAACCGGTATTAAGTAAAAGCTCTCTATATCCGGTTACCCACAAACTAATAGTAATATAGAGGTACTAAACCAGTACATTAACTAATACTTAAGGCCCTTTATTAACCACTACTAGGATAATTGGTCAGAGCTCCTCCCCTATATAGACTTTATATAGGTAATCTTACTGTATAAATCCATTGGCTTTGCATTATATAAGCTAGAGCTAGGATTTAAGCCAAGGCTTTACTTTAACTGGGAGGAATGTATATAAGCAACCTTAACACCTTGTAAGAAGCTAACATAATAAGAAGCTTAGGCTTTCGCACATAGAACCTAGGACGCAGTTAAATGGGTAAGAGACAACCTAGTAAAGGCCCAAGAGTGGCAGACAAGGTAAGCTAATAGGCACTATTACGAACCAGACTTTAGAGTAGGTAATTAAGTATACATTACTAGGAAGGGCTGGGCTACTAACCAACTAAGTATTAAGCTAGATAGACAGCTCGTAGGGTCCTATAAGATTCTAGGCATAAAAGGACACTTGTATATTATTAACCTACCCCTAAATATAAAGATGTTAAACGTCTTCTATACCGATTGACTATGAAAGAACCCAGATAACCCCCTGCTAGGCTAAAATAGGGAGCTAAAGGAGCCAGTTCTAATTAATGGCGAGCTAGAGTATAAGATTAATAAGATCCTTGCTAGTAAAACCTACTACAGAAGGCTATAGTATAAGGTTAACTAGGTAGGCCACAACCTGGATAACACCTGGTATAACGCAGACGGCTTTATCGGCGCCCCCTATAAGATTAAGACATTCCACAACAAGAGACCCCATAATGCTGGACCACCTGTACGGCTGTAGTAATGGCTAGAGGCGTATCACAAGGACGTAGATCTAGAGCCCTTGGAGGAAGACAATAAAGCAGAGAAGGACGGAAGGGCAAGACGGATAAGGAGAGCCTAACTACGAGGATCGAGGGCGATCCTCCTGGCTTAAAGGGGGGTGATGTGACGGTTCGTCTATATAGCTACTATTGAGGCGTCGTCGGTCACGGATCAACGTTGCCCTAACGTTGCCCCGACGACCGAATATGTATATAGTCGTCTACCGCGCCCCTTTCTTTGAGCCCTTACCTTAGTCTATTCATAATATAGCCCCTTATTGTTGCTTGATCTATCGGATCGCTCCCACGGAAAGCTAGCCGTGACAGATGCAGGATTATAAAGGGGTAAGGAGAGTTCTTGTCAGGAAAATTTGATGTTGGCATGCGATAGCTTACGTAGCTTTCATTTAGGGGAGTCCCGTTATTATTGTCCGTGCGGATTAATAGTTGATAACCTGGGTAAGCGTAAGCCGGTGGCAGTTGGTGAAGTATAAACGGCGCAGGGTTATGCGTCGGTTCAGCAAGCCACTTCTAAAGAGCCTCAAAAGCCCGTCTCAAGTTCGTGTTGTGGACAATGAATTAAGTGAATTGCTCCTTATACCATCTTCACTTTGAGCTAACCAGGCTATAACCTATAATCGACGTGGCATAAAGTAGTCAAAGTGATCATCAACATTTCGGTTATTCCTTTACTCTAGGACGGCTATGGTGTTTGTTGCCGGGATCTCGCCCAGATCTCTTGGCTGATCGTTCTCCACAAAACATCCCAGTCACAACCCTCCGCCATCCTTTTAACTTTTCAGCAGTTTCCTCAATATCCTCAAAATGTCAATTCCTATGACCCAATTGGGCGGTCGCGGTGCTACCTCCTTTCCAAACATGACCATTGCCACCCTCAAACCCTCCGTTTCATCTCTGCTAACATCTTCCAGCCCTCAACCACAGCTCGGCCGGCACTGAGGCTGAATACGACCGCCTGCGCAACCTTGCACGCGAGGAGGCTGCCAAGCGAAGCTCGTGTTTCGACCGTGCACACCAGGCCTACGAGTCCGGCAACGGTGCTCTCGCCCACGAACTCTCGGAAGAAGGAAAGCGCCATGCCGCGCAAATGGACAAGTACAACAAGCAGGCTTCAGACTATATTTTTAGGGAGAACAATGCAGAGGGCAGAGTGGACTCGGATACTATTGATCTACACGGCCAGTTTGTTGAAGAGGCCGAGGAGATTCTAGAGCAGCGGATTCGGTATGCGCAGCAGACTAGGCAAACGCATCTATACGTGTAAGGCTCTTTGGCTCTTTGGCTCTCTTTGCGCAAGTCTGGGGAGGCGCTGACAGGAGGTACCATGAAGTATTGTGGGCAAGGGAAACCATAGTCGGAACCATGTCCAGAAGATAAAGCCACGCGTTGAGCAAGTGTGCCAGGAGCTGGGCTTGCAGTACTCAACGGAGGAAAACGAAGGTCGCATGTATATCAACCTTACTGGGGCTCCAGCACAGATGCCACCTGCGCCACATTATAGTGGGGGTGGCTATCAGCAAGGTGGGCAGCAGCAGTACCATGGAGGCCAGCAGCACCACGGACAACAACAGCACCATGGCGGGCAGCAGCAGCAACAGCAGGACCAGAATGACGAGGTTGAGGAGGTGGTTAAGAAGTTGCTGCCAAGGGTATTCAAGGCCCTTAGAGGGTGCTGTGTCGTGATGTGATAGTAGCAGAGAGACTATTTAAAGATACCCTACGGCAATGCTAACGCAGGAAATGGCAATTTCAAATTAGGGATGGGGGTTAGGGGCAGGATTTTCATTATAATATATCGTAGATCTTATTGCATGATTGGGTATAAGAGCTTAATATGATTGGAATAGAGTGTACACGAGGACGCTGTATATATCTATCAAAGTTATCCATCCAAGAACATTCTTTGATCATCGGTCGATTAACTCCCTTACAACCATGCATTCATCGCATTTGGATCTTTCTCCGCCACTTTTCCTCAATTTGTCCCAAATAGTTCCTTCTGGGTATCATAGGCATAAGACAAATCAAGGTGCCAGTAATTCGGTGCCGTCGCCTTTGTTAGCAACCACGCTTGCTCCAAAACATCCACAACATCCTGTGGCAGTGGCCCCCTCTCACAAAATTCCAGATTCATCTCTAATTGCTCGAACCTACTAACACCCATAATAATCCCATCATTGCCCCCTTTCTCCCGCATCTTTAGAGCAGAATGGTGCACCAGCCACCGGAATGCGACCTCTAGCATGCTTAGACCATGTTTCTCCACAACAGGCTCGATGAGTGCCAAGGCATCGAATGTCGCGTCTTTGAAATACCGGAAACGGTACATGCCACCCATGCGAGAGTCTTTGTCACTGTAACGGCCAGAGGCCGGAACCTCTTTCGATTTGATCTTGCCAGAGAAAAGACCACCTGCTATTGGATTGTAGATGACGAGGTCAAGGCCGTAGCGTCGGCAAGCAGGGATGAGCTCCATTTCAATAGATCGGGCTAGAAGATGACTAGTTAGTAGGGCGTTGGGAGGGATGTAGTATGTGCAGATTGCTCGGATGAAAAGGGTTGCGATAATTGGTAGGTATGCAATCAAAAGAAGATTACCATATGATGATAACATGAAACAAAGACCGTCAAAAGGAATATAAAAATTCTGAGCAGGGAGAATGATTGGAACACCGTGTAGGGACATACTTATGGCATTGTAAATTGCTTGGTATATCGTGGGCCTAACCCATCCTCGCTCTTTGCACGTAATGACCACTTCAGCAACTTCATAAGCGGAGAAATTACTGAGGCCGAGCTGTTTAAATTTACCCTCCTTGTAGAGTTCATCAAGAGCCTCTAGGGTTTCCGTGAACTACGAAAATCAGCTCTGCCCGTTAGATTGTATTTTGATTTGCCTCAGCTTCAATGCCCGCAGAGCGGTACCAGCAGGATATCTTGCAGACGAAATCAATTGGTGAAGTTTATGGAGCTGCGAAGCTGTTTTATGTTCCGCAGCCAATCTACATCTCGTTCAATAACTTACCGGAACAGCTCTATCTGCCGCATGCAAGTAGAAAATATCAACACAGTCTGTGCCAAGCTCTGTCAAGCTTTTGTTAAGGTTTTCCTTGACGGTGGCAGCATTATGGTCACCAGGCTTCAGTGGATACCATTTAGTCGCAATTGTAAGGCCTCGCTCTTTCCAACCTGCAGCCTTGGTAAAAGCTTCCTGTTGGCCTCCAACGTAGATGCGGGCTGTATCAATCTCATTGTAGCCTTGAGCTTGAAAATAGTGGAGGCATTTTTTGAATTCATCTAGATCCGTCACACGGGCTCCGTTGGATTCGTCAGGCCTTGAAAAAGATCAACATGACTGCGTTGCTTGCCTTAATATTGTTATTGTGGCTTACCCAAAGGTCATCAGACCAAGAATGATTCGTTGTTTCGGATTCTGGATGATACGAGACATAACGAGTTGACTTTGAGAACAAGGAGGAATACTGCGAAGAAACGCCAAAGAAAGTATTTAAATGGGTTATTGAGAGAAATCTGAAATACTAAGCCATTTATGCCAACTTTATATACCTACGGAGATAATATATCTCCGCTGATTAAGGTGGCAACTGCATGGGTCGACGATTTCTGATAGGTAATCATGCGAGCAATGTGAGCAACACGAACAATCCGGAAAGTTTCCTCATTCGTGAGACAGCCTCGTGCAGATATGGGTGAGTTTCCCCATAGGTGTGGACCCTGCAGGCTAGTTATTGCCAAGACTACATCGTCTCCCGACACATTGGATCTCCGACTACGGGGCACGGGGGTTCTTGTTGCTCTGATGGCCACCACTCTACACTGTCACCGCCTTACCACGCACTGCAGCCACACCACTCTACTGCCACTGTGCCTTGTCCTGCTGAGTCGCTTGCATGCCTAAAGAACCAATACCTCTTAAGACAAAGTCAGCACTACGGTCCACTCTACAACCTCCAGACCGATTCCAAGACGATTCGGCGTCTTCAGAACCTCTAAGCTCCCCTGTCCATATATCTCAGTCGTCATCACGGCAACTTTCCGGAACATCGTCGCCGTTCTCAGAAGTTCCCCAATACGGCGAGTGGGGCCAAGAACAGCGTGTTCAAAGGGAGGAGGCATTTGACAGCGATTTTGGTTTCGAGGACTGGAACGACCAGGAAGTCGACGATCACGACATGCCTTCCGATCTCCGGCCTTCATATCATCGGCCTACAGATGGAAGGTCGCAGACACCACTTTTAGGATCCAAAGCTGATGCACCAGGGTACGACTCGCCAACTCGGCCAGCTCTTTTAACCCGTCGGTCGACTTTCCACGAACGAGACCCCATTACACAAGCAACATATGAGACCAGGAAGAGGTATACATATGCGGCTATATTTTTGGCATTAAGTCTTGTCAGCTTCACGGTGCAAACTGAGACGGCCGTATACATCCAACACCAGTTGGAGTGGGAGAAACCGTATTGCATGCTGTGAGTATGCACAGTTCGAACTAGAATCCCTAATCATAAATATGATCATAAGCAGATGATCTTTTTATCAGGCCCATCAGTCCGTTTTAAAGCTGATATTCGTCTTCACATTAGATACCTAACGCACGGCTCCTGGACCCTTCTATGGCCCACGCAACTCTTAATATTGAGGATACAGAAATGGAACATGCCATGGCAGACGTTTTGGCGGAGACATGTGCAAATTCTTCGAAGCACTGCTCTGATGGTTGAGCATGGCACTCTCCATCCATCAGTGCGGGCTTCACAAAGATCGCCGGTCCCGTACATGATCAAGATGACCGCCTTCGTTACTTGCGCTCTTACGATTGCCGGAGGAAGCTGGTACGTTGCTGTGAATATGACGACCGCAAGTGATTTGACAGCAATTTACAATTGCTCTGCATTCTTCGCCTACGCTTTTAGCATACCGCTACTTCACGAGAAGGTTCGGGTATCCAAGATCATTGCTGTAGCTGTTGCGATCGCCGGCGTATTCGTCGTCGCCTATGGCGATTCATCACCAGCAAAGCATGGCAATAAATCTGGAGGCGGCGCAGGAGGAGGCAGTGCCCCGCCTCCTGAAGAAGCAAATAAAAGAGCCCTAGGAAACTTCATTATCGGCGTTGGAAGTGTTCTCTATGGTTTCTATGAAGTGCTATACAAGAAACTGGCTTGTCCTCCGGATGGCTGCAGCCCAGGTCGAGGCATGATCTTTGCCAATTGCTTTGGTAGCTTGATTGGATCATTCACTTTACTAGTTCTTTGGATCCCTCTCCCGATTTTGCATGTTTTGGGTTTGGAGAAGTTCGGACTGCCGACAGGAGAAGCGGCATGGATGATGGCTATTAGTGTTCTTGCTAATGCAAGTAAGTTGATACTGCTGTGTCTTGCCCAGACTCTGCAACTAACATATTCGTAGCCTTTTCCGGTTCCTTCCTCATCCTTATTTCTCTAACTTCTCCGGTCCTCTCCTCCGTTGCAGCTCTCTTAACCATTTTTATTGTTGCTCTCGTCGACCAGCTTCTTCCTGAACCTCTTTATTCCCCGCTCACGCCCGCAGCTATTGTCGGCGGTTGTTTGATCATTGGTGCTTTCATACTGCTTAGCTGGGCAACCTACAAGGAAATGGACGAGGAAAAGCGAAAGAAATTAGAAGAGGTCAGTGAGAGTGACCTCGAAGACTAGATTATTTCGCATGATTCTACTCCGATTTTCAAACATTATCTATGGATGGCGTATGGATATTGGCATATAGATTCTGGCATATAGATTCTGGCATATGAACGGTTTTTGTGATATTACCTTATGGGTATGATATCTCAAACCTAAGTGCTCGATCTTTCTAGGGTGGCTAGCTATCTTTAGACAGGACCATAGCGTTTCGCATCTGTTCACGCATGCGTTCTTCTGGACCTGCCGGACGTATAGATAGAATGGGCGGCGTCTAGCTCTTTTTTTTTTGAACTTTTGGATGGCTGCACATTCCAATAAGATCTTAATTTCAGTACCTTATTACTAGATAGTAATAGAGAAAATCCTACCAAAAGGTAAGACTAGCGCGTTTACTCGGGGTCAATAGATCCGATGTTGTCTCTAGACGGCATCTCACCATACAAAAGTCGGTACGCATTACCCTATCGAACACCTACCAGGAGATTGTCGATTGCGTACTTATAATTGTAGCCGGACTTCCGCGTCAACTACTGTACCTCCGAGATGACCCGCAATTGTTGCGAAAGCCGAACATTTTGTCAGTCGAATGAAGAAAAAAGCCGAACAAAAACCCTACAGTACCGCGATTCTAGTGCCGTTGAGGCTTTTCATCGCGTTCGCCAGGGCTAGCCGGGCCAGGATTCCGCGCCCGCGTCCGCCTCTAACGCTACGGGGAACGTTAAGGCTCGGGATGCGGAAGTCTTAGGTCTTTTCTATGTTTAGAGTGGCACGGATGGTACCGGGAAGTACACGTCTCTACAAGGGGGTAACCTGAGCGGGCTGCCGCCCTCCCTGCTAGCGCTGGCGTGGGTTTAGGCCAAACAAAGTATAGCTCTTTGTATTATAAATGTATACAGAAGCCACCAGAATAGAAAGATAAT
>Ga0307507_10001403_pt1 | contig 54123 bp, 56 predicted proteins | sample 7_EM_MG_FD_207223 | JGI IMG/M metagenome (GOLD analysis project Ga0307507, IMG submission 207223) | Populus trichocarpa ectomycorrhiza microbial communities from riparian zone in the Pacific Northwest, United States - 7_EM | ecosystem: Host-associated > Plants > Roots > Unclassified | place... | reverse complement strand
CAACCCCCCCCCCCACCACCCACCCAACCCCCCCCCACCCCCCCCACCCCCCCCCCCCCCCCCCCCCCACCCCCCCCCCCCCCCCCCCCCCGGCCCCCCGGGGGGGGGGGGCTCAAATGGGTAAATCTCTCCTAATAAGTTACATAATATTATTACAATATTATTATTATTATTATTACGGTCTGATCCCACGCTAGCAAGCCTCCCAAAGCAGTTAACCCATGAAAACTTTAAACTGCAACACTTCGTCAACCCTTCCTTTCCGCCTAGTGACTCGTCCAGACGAAACCCCACTTGGAGCAGATACTTTCTCCGGCCTAGGATGTATTTCTAACTTCCGGAGAAGTACCGACCTAATTCCAATCTTGAGTGCCTCACCATCTATCTTTCACAAATAGGAGCCAATTACCCATTCACCCTGGCAAAACGGTCCTGCTACTAGTCACGAAACCCCACGGAAATCCACCTATTTATCCACCACCGCGGGAGCTCCAATAATTGAACCATACACCATCAAGACACTCTAGGAGACAAGAAAGAGAGAAAAGAAGAAAATCAGGACCAGATCATACGATAGGCGGCGGGTCGGAACACACACCGCAGGCGGCTCGATCATTTGAGATTCTACGATAATGCCCGGGGGGAAGTGAAGCTTGCTATCATACCTCTTGAGATCTCATGTGAAAGCTTGTGCACTACCTGGTAAACCAGAGGGGCTCCATTTTTCTTTTGACAGCTAATGCTTTTGCCCTTTGACTTCTTTCTCCGCTATAGTGTTGGTATCATTACCCAAAGCCGTACCGCTATATAGGGATACTTAGTATCTAAGCGTTCTAGCCATGTTCAACCTAAGTCGCGAACACGCCACCAGGGCCTCCCAAAGGTGGATCGAACAGTGCGCGGAATTCTTGCCCGAAAGGAGGGCGGGAGGCCGGAGAAGTTTTATTGAGGGTTTAAAGCTATGATAACTTAACCAAGAGACACAGGCTGTTGCAGGCTTTTGATAAACTCCATTTTAAAATGATGCCCTCTCCTGTTGACCAGACAGGGCCAATCCGCTCTCGACCGCCCTACCGGCTACGTATGATATTTCACGTAGTGTTACCGCGGGAAAGAACAGTTATCCTGCTAGTGGATGCTTTGGACTTTTCCGCCTAAGTTTAAGGGTCTCGGGACAATGGTTTATGCCATTGCCCATTGATCAGAATATTAGAGGGGCAAATGCATTCTCAATAGAAGAGAATTTATGGGCATTGGTCACTGGTTGGTGAAAACAAAGCCACTAGGCAACCAAGCATCTAGCAGCAAGTTTTACTCCCCACGTTGTTCCTTTACTAGTTCTAATATGTGGGTTAGGGGTTCCTACTCACAAACAGTGGGGAAATATTGGTCTGATCAATATTTCAGAAACCTTCAGTTTGACCCCATAAATACAACTTGATTATCAAGTTTCTCATGCTGTCTTGGCGATTAATGGCTCAACTCCGATCGGTTGCCACGGAATTCCCGTTTCACCGGAGGATCCGCCTCTAGGCACTTTGCACCGTACTGTACGATGGCCAAAAGGAAACTGGCACAAGCAATTCCCCCGCTTGCAAGTGCGGCGAACTCGGCGCCGGATACCTGTTCCCCGGAATCTACAAAGGGAAATGGTACAAAGCCGCCAATCAAAAGACCTAACGCAACAGTCTACGACGCCGTCGCTAGTCGTGTGAATTACGAAGGTATGATAAATACTGGATGCACAGATATGCATGGGGAGTTCCGGCGGCGGTCAATGAGAGCCGTTCCCGCGGATGAGGTGCTCGCCAGGAGGAAGAACGCGCCTGAGGTGATTCCCTACGGGGAGGGAATGGAGGGTGTGTTGCCGGATAGTGTAAGTTTGCTCTGGGAGGGAGGGAGGGAGGGAGGGAGGGGCGGAGGGCTAATTTAGAGGGGTTGTGCTAGGATTTATTAATCGCGATACATCAGTACGCTTCGGACTTTTACGAGGCAAATGGCATGGGTCCAGCAAGTTATCGGTCGATGGATGAGACAGCTTTGTTGGGTGTTGGTGGGTCTCCACCCCTTGGTACCGTGGTTGTGATTGAGCTGATTGGATGTGTTGATGTGTGCGTGAAGGCGTGCTGCTGGAAGAGGCCATTAGGACTTGTTTAGGGAAAGAAGGCGAGCTTGCGCTTATTGATGAAGAGGCCTTTAATCCGATTGATCCTTATGATGCTCGTAAGCAGAGGTCCTTGGCATATTCACGGAGCCAGAGGGAGGCGGCAAATTTGAAGAGGGAAAGCGGCCAAAGAGAGGAGAGAAGGAGGAAGAGTAAGAAAAGGAAGATGATCAAGAGTGAGGATGAAGCAGAAAGGGTGGGAGCTAAAGAGCTTGCAGGCGAAGAAGGAATGGTTACAAAAAAAGGGAGAGGTAGTCGAAAGAAAACCAAGAAGCACAGGGAGAAGGACTAGGTCGACCAACAGGTGGCTGAGGGATAGGAAGTAGGAGATGAAAGTGGTACTGTGCTAGTGGTGACCAAGCCGCTCAAACGAAGACGCGAAGGGCTCATGATCATAAACAGTATGTGCTTAGCTGAGATGCTATTAACTAGGGGCATATGGGTGAGTTTAGGGTTACAGTATCAATTATTTTATAATATCAATAACAGATCGCACTTCTCAAACTCGTAGTATAATATAATACTACCCGGTACATAAGTGAGATTCCTGACTCATTATAATCTCGTTCAGGGCATTGTGCCCGGTTTTAAACGTCAGGCCGGCATCACGAGTGTATGGCAGATAGGCTACCCAAGAATCGCACGAGTCATGCCAATTATTTTTCCTTATAATAAAAACTCTCTAGATCTCGCCACAAGAGCTGTAGCGTACGCCCAACTAGTAACGGGCACTAGTTTTGCAGAAACATCACAGAATGTGGCTCGCACAATCTATCGCGCTGTTCGGCCCTCAGAGAAATTGGAGGGGCACTATAGTAAAACTAGAGAACAGGTGATATATCATGAATGTACTCAGGTTGCCGAATTAGCTACCTTCCTCTTTCTACGTCGCTGCCGAAAAAAAAACCAGCTACAATCCGGCGACTCGAGTACCATCTTGTATATCAATTCCGAGAGCATTCATGTCCGCCGATCCAACCCACCCCAAACAAAGTAAAAAGAAAGAGTAATAAAATAAGCCAACAGTACTCCACCAGACCGCCCTTCCGTTGAGAAAGCGAGGGGGAAAGGACAAGGAAGCCGCCCTAACAAAAAAAATAAAAAAAAGTGAAGAAATCCCAGCCCCAACCCAGCCCAGCCCAACCAGGCGATTTAGCCACCTCCAAGTTTGCTGCTTTACCTTAACGATTCGTACGGCAACCCTACGCTCTCCCTCGAAAGCTCTCGCCCCGCCACACAAAAAGAAAGCATAATTTAGCAACTTTAGGTGGCCAAAAAGCTATGACCCATACCCATAACCCTGCATTAATCCTCCTCCGCAACCCCCTCTTTCTCCTTCTCCACCAGCTCCTCCAAGCTGCCAAATACAGAACCCCTAGGCAAACGCGTAAGACCCTCTTCGAAGACAGGACCGATGGCGTTCATCCACTTCTTTCGGCGCTCCATGAGGGTTCTTGCTGCCTCGCCGATACCGACACGAGCTTGAGCGACGCCAACACCATTGGGAACTACCTTCTTCTTTTTGGTAGCTTTCATGTTGCGAGTGCGTTTCGAGTAGGCTTGCTCGACCTGCCGTAGAGTGAGTTTCAATTCGTTAGCCAAAGTACCTCTTGAAACGCAGAGTTGGGGGTAGAATAAAAGGAGGGGGAAAATCATTTTGCCTCCCCACAGTAGAGCAAGGCTTGAGTGATGATAAACCCGTCGGATTGCTCCGGAGAAGATATTGGGTATTGTGGGCATCCTGGGGAGCTCTTGGGATTTTTTCTTGAGGCTTAGAGGAATGGGCTCTTTATTAACCTGCTTGTCTAGATCATCAAGAATAGTAGCATATTCTTGATATGCCAACTGCTCCTTCAGAATTTCTGCAATACGGGCCTTTCGTGCCCCGTTTAACGCGGCCTGTTCGCGGAGCTGAGCTTGTAGCATACGTAGACGGGCCGAGACATCATCATCTTCCCGGGACTTCCAGTCTGGCTCGGTGTTGGGGCCGAGAAGTCCTATGTACGCCATTTCGCGTTGGATCCGCTCCTCTAATGTTTGATAGTCAGATTTACCAACGGGCACCTTCCAGCCAGGTTGCGTCGATTCCGGCATGGTCGATGCAGTAACCACCTGTGGAGTTGATTCACCGTTGGCCTGAGCTTGCGAGGACGACGAAGCATCGCCATCTCCCACCGATGCATCTGGGTTGAGTTCCTCTGGAATAATGGCCGCTATTACCCTTGATAGTAAGGGCCCGCAAGAGAGAACGTCATCCTTCTCCAATACATCATCTGTGAGGTTATCCGGGTTTCCTTTCGGGGCATTGGGATTTCTGGGTCCGTTAGTAGACGCTAATGGGGATGCAAAGCCATTTTCCTCTGCGGCCCATGCCTCCGCGTAAGGAATTCCCAAGGCAGGAATGATATAAGGTGTCGACCGATTACCCCTCTCCCGCAAAAATCCCAGATCCTCTTCTGAAAATGGTCTAAAATAGGGGTCTATGAAGGTGTTAAAAGTGTTCATGGCAACCTGGTTAAAAGGCTTCGGATTCGAAAAGTCCGCGTCTGGAGGGTCCCCAGGCCCAAGGTCTGTTAAGTCTACCTCGGGGAACCTCGTGACCGAATAAGCGTTCGCCTTCTCTTCGTATGTGGATTCATCCGTAACAGCAGGGATTTCATATACAGTCGGATCGTTTTCAAGTGGTTCTAGGACGGAAGATGGGGCCGCAGGTACAGGTTGATGCTCCTCCGAACTTCGAATCCGTGAAGGGGAGGTACTAGATTTAGTCGGCTTTTCGTCCGGGGGGCTCTCTGCTTTGCGCTTTTTTATCTTATCACCTAAGAAGCACAAGTTAGTAACCTCCTCTACGGACCGAAGGGTTCAACAGGTAAATGGGCCGCAAAGATTTGCGGACCTTTCACGACTGCCTCCGGGCCTTGAGTTGTCACTTGATGGGCACCAACGGCCGGTGGCCTCTTGCTGTCCGAGTCCCTCTCACCCTTATCCTTTTTTTTCCTATCCCTCTCTGCCTTAACCTTATCCCGTTCCTTGCGTTCCTCATCCTCGGCTGCCTTCCTCCGCTTTTCTTCTTGCTCGATTTGCGCTTGACGTTCTTTCTCTTCAACTTTTCTAGCTTCAACTTCAACTCTCGAAGATAGTTCCCTCAGACTCTTCTCACAAGATTTGCTCCTCCGCTTCGCATTCGTATCGAGCGATTGCAGATCAGATTTTAGCGAGGATAGGTTGCCAGACGTAGGGATAGATGAGGTATCTGTTGTCGAACCATTTGTATATTTCTCAAGTATGTCTTCATAATTTGCGCGTAAATTTGGTATCAGCTCAGAAGAAAGATGTGTCGTCTCCGAAAAGGCGCTGGTAGAGGCTGGAGTGGTGTTCCTACTCCTGGAACGACGCTGTGGATTTCCAGCACCACCGGGTCCGTTGGCTCGGGTCTTGCCCTTGCCTTTTCCACCTTTTCCCGGCATTGCTATATGCTTTCAGTAGTAAATGTCCGTCACAATGTCAGAAGGAGCGATAAGCGAGGGATGGGGTTTGGTAGCGACGAGAAGTGCTTGTGGGTTGGACAGCAACGAGTTCGTTTAAGTGGAGATGCCCGAATTTGCTGGGTACTTTAAGTGTTGAGGGAGAGGCTAGGTGAAGCAGTGAGTGAAGGAGGGGGGGTGGAAAGAAGGGATGATAGGGAAGGTTTAGGTAGAGAGGCGAGTGAAGCAATGGTTTTTGAGTGGAGGTTCCGCTTCCGTGTTTATGGAATGTCGTGAGGCTCCCATTGGTGCTAACGAGAAGAGCTGCGAGTGATCTAACCGACGCCAAGCCCAAATAATGCCAAGCCCTAGAGGCAGTGACCCCCAGCAGAAACTTTCCCAAGGCAAGCAGGGTGGAAAAAAAGATTTCTCTCCTCCTTCGGCCACCATTGCCAACCCTCCAAAACCACTCTACCAATACTAAACGCCCTTCGTCCTCTCGCGTCAATTTCCTTTACCGACACGAGAATCGCCAAACAATGGTCTTCCTAATTCTCAGTGAGACTAGTGCTGGCTATGCTCTTTTCAAAGCGAAGGACAAGAAACTGCTCAAGAAAGATGACCTGGCTAAAGAGATGAGCACCCCCGAGGGTGCTGCTAGTTTGTAATTTCCCTAGCACTTCACTTACATCTTTATCTCAACGTTTGACCAAAGCTTCTAACAAAGTTTTCTAGACTGAAATTGAAACAATTTGCAAAGTTCGACAGTGCTGCAGCGGCTCTAGAGGAGGTATCATGCATTGTAGAGAATAAAGTCTCGCCTATGCTCTCCAGCCTATTAAACTCAGTCAAGGATGAGAAAAAGGCATCTCTCGTTGTTGCTGATCCAAAATTGGGTATGCTTTGCGCTTTAATCGCTGCCCCGCTGTCCGAAAGTCGCAGTGTCACTAACCGCAAGGTGGGGCTAGGAAATGCCATCAACAAACTTCCTGGATTGTCGTTTCAAATAGTTTCGGACTCCTCTACCAATGATCTATATCGAGCAATACGCGAGCACCTTACGGCATTGATTCCAGGCTTGACTCCTAACGATGTTTCTACTATGTCATTGGGTCTATCACACTCCCTGTCACGGCACAAGCTCAAGTTCAGTCCTGACAAGGTCGATACCATGATCGTGCAAGCAATCGCACTTCTCGATGATCTTGACAAGGAGCTTAATATATACGCTATGCGCGTTAAGGAGTGGTATGGGTGGCATTTCCCTGAGATGGGAAAAATTATCAACGATAATCTTGCCTACGCCAAGGTTATCAAGGCTATGGGCATGAGGACCTCTGCTGCTACAGCAGATCTCGCAGAAATTCTTCCCGAGGAGATCGAAGCCGCCCTCAAGGCAGCAGCAGAAGTTTCAATGGGAACCGAGATCACAGCTGAGGATCTCAACAATATCACGCTGCTCGCAGACCAGGTTATTTCTTTTACAGAGTACAGGCAACAACTTTCCTCCTACCTCTCTGCCCGAATGACTGCCATTGCTCCCAACCTCACAGTCCTTGTTGGCGAACTTGTCGGTGCTCGTCTGATTGCCCATGCGGGTTCCCTCATGAACCTTGCCAAGTCTCCTGCTTCAACTGTCCAGATTCTCGGTGCTGAAAAGGCCCTTTTCAGGGCTCTCAAAACCAAACACGATACCCCCAAGTACGGACTCATTTACCACGCATCCCTCATTGGGCAGTCAACCGGAAAGAATAAAGGAAAAATTGCCCGCATGCTTGCTACCAAGACGGCCCTTGGTTTGAGGATTGACGCTCTGACTGACGATAAAGATGAATCAGCAACCTTGGGGCTGGAGATGAGAGCTATGATTGAGAATAGGGTTCGGAAACTTGAGGGCAAGCCAGCTGTTCCTCGCGGCAATGCCAACACAACACCTGTCACTGGTTCGAGAGCGCCCGGGAAGTGGGAGATAAAGGAGGCTAAAAAGTACAACCCTGATGCCGACGCTGTTATGGAAAATGCACCGTCGGCCGCTCAAGCGGTAGCCGAGGCCGCTGTAAGGGCTATCGACCAGGATATCGCCATGAGCGATGACAACGAAGAATCATCTAAGGAGGGTAAGAAGGCGGAGAAGAAGGCCAAGAAAGGAAAGAACGGTCTGGTACCCATTGTTCCCACATCCAAGGACGACAAGGAGGAAAGCGATGGAGACGACGACGACGGAGGCGAGGAAGCAAAGAAGAAGGCCGAGAAGAAAGCAAAGAAAGAAGCTGAGAAGTCCAAGTCGTCAGGTAAAAAGAGACGAAAGAGTGAAGCCACTGAGGAGGACGGGAGCAAGAAGAGCAAGAAGGATGGCGAAAAACGCGAGAAGAAGAAGAGGAGAAAGGGTGATGCGTAGCCATTCTATTAGCGTGGTTAGAATGGGGCGAGGCAAATTCACCCTTGTAGTATACTCAACGGTTCTCGAAAGTTATCTCTATTCCTTCTGTCGTTTTGGTCGTTGGATGTTTATCATGTCGTCTTTGCTTCTATTTTCGTTATTTCTATTCTACCTCCGCCCACACGGCGGCGACGCCGAATGGAAGAGGGCTTGTATCTTACTCCGGGCTCGCCCAAAAAGCTATTTTATGGTCTACTCTATCAGAGTGGATATGGGTTAATTCTATTGAATGCAGCGGTAGTTTAACGATGTGAACACAGGTACCGCAAGCATGTACTTTTATCAAATTTAAACTTTCTGTGGGTCACAAAAGGAATTCCCCTGCACTCAGGATTAAGTAACTACGTTGTTGCTATGATATGTTAATCCAACCTGTATCCAACCTAGAGCAGTGATTTGAGCGAGGTTCCATCACGAAAAAGTTTGCCCAGTCACCAGGTTTTCCAATAGATTAAATTTCTAAATAAAGCCTTCAACCGATCCATGGGTTCGCTTATGCCCATCTGCCATGTTCCACCACGTTTGGTGGCTCTGTCCCGAAAACCTTATTAGAGCACTTGGGCTCAATCGGAAGCATTACAGTAATCGAAATACCACACGGTCCACACCCTGCCATGGCATCTATTCACCTTCCTATAGCCACTACGCAGAGCAGTTTGGAGCCGGAGAGGTTGCAAGTACGAGTAGGATGGGCACCGGTATCCGATTTGCAGGGAGCCAAGCATGAGCACGAGTGAGATGTTATGCTGTATCACAAGCCCGGAACTGATGACGTATCGTACCGCACTGTTGTTGACAGGGCAGAAAAACTGGACGAAAGACCGCACTCAAGCATACTCAGCCTTCCTTACTCGTACTCATAACTGCGCTATCGGCACAGTAGATTCCTCTTAATGCGAACTCAATATAACAGTACGGTAGAGGTCTCTGCTCGCAACCCCGTCCTTAAATGTCGAGTGAGCGATAGTCTGATACCTTAATCCAATCTAACCCCATTTTGCGATACCTGGCAAGCTCAAATTCCGCCTTCTCTTGAGGCTGTCAACCTCCAAGCCACTCCCGCCTAGAGACAAGGGTTTTCGAGCCGTGAGAGCCGAGGAGAGGGAGGAAGGAAAGAGAGAGAGAGGGAGCGAGAAAAAGCGGAGAAACTAAGAGACTATACAAAAGCCACCCAATATCTCTTTTTTCATTTCTTCTCGCTTGGCCGTATTTTCCTCGCAGTTATCCTTCTGCCTCTCATCTTCTCTTTCTTCCTCCCTCTCATCCTTCATTACCTGACCGTGATTCATAGGGTATCATATAATACGGTACTGCACAAGGTTTGTGCTTGTTTGTATATATTGAACGGTATTCCACAACTACGCTCAAGTTTGGTAGGGGCTCGGTATTCTCACCCGAAGCTTACGTCTCCACATTGCAAACAACAACAGCAGCAACAACATCCTATTATATTCTTCACCCATCACTCTCATCCGTCTCCTCCTCCTTTGCCTCCTATCGCTCCTTATTGTGTCTGGTCTCATCCCGGGATATATACACTGTATTCAGCCCCACCAGCCCTCACTTTATCGACACATTCCGCTTCCACCGCCACCACCACCACCATCACCACCACCATAATCATAGCTCGTCGGTACAAACTGCAAGGGCTCTTGGAGCCGCCGCTAGCAATATAGACCATATGTGTAGGCTGTTTCTGTCCACTGTTTCACTTCCTCTTCCCAGCCAACTATAATTTGCTAATATTTTCCTTTAGCTGCGCGTAGTCTCCACGCGTCTGTGCTTATCCTCCCTAATCCCCAATTATCGAGCCCGGAACACCTTGCTCGAGTGCCACGAGTGAAGGTAGGTTCAGCGCCGAGCATCTGAGTCTTGGCCCTTATTATCCCCACCCCTCTGACGTTCTCCGACCCCGCAGAAAAACATTACTTTCGCTATCGATATCTCAACCAATATCCGGACCCTTCACACAGGAATCGCTACGCAGGGCGATGGCATCTCTGGCTTGCTCTATGTGCCCATGGTGAATCAGACCACAACATGCCATAGTCTCTCTGTCCCTGCCAACGTTACGCGCAAGTATGACCTTCCGAATGCCATCTACGATTTGATTGCCTTCGCACCCTGGTTATCGAGGGAGTGCAGTACCAGGTTTTTGAAGGTCGCTCAAGCGGACCTAAGCGTTAAAGGATTCATATTTTATCTCGAAGATAGAGCTGCGAAGGTTCCCGAGGCCAAGGACACTTATTGGAGCGGTGTTCCATTCGATCGTTTCGAGTTCCCAATATATGCCATCGCCGGGGGAGATGGCATACCTTTGCTAGATAAGGTTGCCGAGTATTCCGGGAATATGTCGGAGGTTTGGGAGGTTCAGAATCTAACGTCCTACTATGATCCGGGGGATTTTGCTAGGGTTTATATGGAAGTGGATACAGGTATGTGCGCCCGAGGTACCATATCGGAATGTGCTTATGCTGTTTCACTATAGGCCATCGGAATCCGTTACCGGGACTCTGGTTGTTCCTACTGATAGTTCTCGCCGTGCTTCTGGGCATTGTGGGATTGACCTCTTTTAGCATGCATATGCTTCAATACCGACATCTACAGAGACTTCGCCGTCGGGTTGCGAATGGACAAGTCGATCTTGAAGCATTAGGCATAAAGCGGCTTTCTGTCCCACGAAGAATTCTAGAAAAGTTCCCGGTTCGAATATATGTTCCCGAGCCGGCGCCTACTGTTCCCGCGCCCACCCATTCCTTGCCGGTATCTCCTCGACCTATTCGACCTATCTCTAACCCTCCGAGAACCCCCCCGCCCGTTAGATATTTTGCCCCTCCATCTCCACCTTTACCGCCTTCACCTACACCTGCGAGACGACGTCAAAGTCATGACCGACGGAATTATCATCTTACGCATGACACAACTCTCCAACGCGGTTATTCTCAATCACAGTGTTCTATCTGCTTAGACGACTTTATTCCGTATTCCACGGCCGTCCGTGAATTACCCTGTCTTCATGTCTTCCATCCCAATTGTATCGACCAGTTTCTCGAAACCCAATCTTCTCTATGCCCATTGTGCAAGGTTTCAGCGTTACCCAGAGGATATGTCCCGCCTCAATTGACTAATGCTACGGTGCGACGGGAACGGAATCTTCGGCGGATGCGGGCTCGGGTGGATGCTGGTGGTGGCGGTTTGTCTTGGTGGGCCAGGTTTAGGTTCCGCATGAGTTTAAGTAGGTATGAGGAGGAAGAGCGTGATCTCCGAAATACTGCAAGAATGGCGGTAGCGCGAAACAATCCGGTGGCGGAAATGAGCGAATACGATAGATCGAGCCGATTGCCCGCGGATAGACTGAGTGAATCCCATGTGAACGATGAAGAAGCGGAGGGGGAGAATAATCGTTCGAGGTGTATGTTTTCCATTCAACTTCGTGGGGTTTGGTGATGCTGACGTTTAATAGGGAAAAAGGCTATAGCGACATTGTTTCCTGGTTTTACGTAGAATACTGCTACATTAATATCCTATCTAAATATTGATCTTTCTTTCGGTGTAAGGGGGTGTTATGTTCTATCATTCGCATTCCTGTTACTATACCACTGGGTTACGAGTGGGTTGTTCTTTGGTGCATGAATTGTTTCTTAACATCTCTAGGGTGGATTGAGTGCATGGGGATTCTGGCGTTTTTTGTTTTTTGTTTTCTATTTTTTTCTTTACATGTCTGGAGGTGGGGTTGAAATTGCATAAATTTGGCCGGTAGTCGATTAAGAACGATGTTTATGTCGTTAGGCAATATACCATGATGGAATGTGCGTCCGGACCGAGGTGAAGCAAAACTTGTGCCCCCCTTTGCATGTATACCTCTCTCCCGATCTAAACCAGCTGTCAAGACCCAGATCTCTCCTTACTCCCCACCAAAGCACATCGCCACCACCCCTCATTGCACATCCGTAGACCGGGCACACAAGACAGCGGACCACGTTGCATAATATCCCCAAGCTCAAGTCCAGTCCAGCCCAATTCAACCAGAAGAAACCCAGTAATTTATTTTTGAACCCCGGCTCAATTAAGGTGAAAGAAGAAAAAAAAAGTGAAAAAGGGTTCCGCAAAAAGAAAAGAGAAAGGCCAACACCCTCACCAGTCCACTACTGCTCATCAACAACAGTGGTCTGCATTCCCTTAGGGTTCTTAACGTTCACAGCCTCAACGTATGAGAAGAGTCTATGCTTCGCTCCTTCCTCGTCGTTACGCTTCCGTGAGATACGCACGCGCAGACGGAAGGGAACTCCCTTGATCCCGCGCTTCCAGACTTCCTTATTCAGCTGTGGTGCAAGGCGGACGTCCTCGGTACCCTTTATACACGTCATGTTAGTCGGGTGTATTTGCCAGTGGGGTGGATGGGTGGGTTGTGTGCAGCCGGGTTTTTTGGTGCTGCAAAAGGAGGGAGGGAGGGAGGGATGGATGGAAGGGTACCATTGACTGAGTAGCGAAAGCTTTAATCTCCTTGATAGCCTTGGGAGCACGTTTCTTGAAGGAGACGCCATGGACCTATATTGTTGCGAGAATGAATTTGTTAGCTCATCTCTCCCTTCCTGTTCTCTTCTCTTCTCTTCGCCATCCGGTCGACAATGGGTATGGATGAAGACGTACACGCTTGTGCAAGTGAATGGTGTATTCCCGAGCAACGACATCGGCGAGGGCGCTGCGGCCGGGCTTGGTTTTCGGTGCTTTAGGCATCTTTATCTTTTCCTTAGGATTAGTCTTCTTCCTCCTCTTCCGAGTTTCGGGAACGTACGATTCTTTGATCTCTTGATCCCTTTTTTTTCTTTCTTTTCCGGTGGATTGGTGGTGGTGGTGGAGAAGTTGGTGTTGGTCCTCACTTGTCTGTAATTGATTATTATTTTTTGTCGTAGGCGGCGAGTACCGCGATGAATGTGTGTGTGGTGATTTGTGTGGGGTTTGCTAATTGGTTGGAGGGGGTTGATGTGACCGGTTGGGGCTTTACCCTAGCATGGAGGCAGCCTGAAGTGTGGCTTGGGGCTGGGTGTAAGAGTGGCTCAGGCGAGAGGTTGGTTGGCTTGGCACTGGCGATAAATTCGGGAATTGCTTACTGTCGGGAGGGTTGTTTTTCTTCAGGGCCATAAATGTTTTTTTTAAACCCTGCCAACGGTACTCGTAAAAAGTGGGCTACAATGGGAAACCGCGATACGGTACCGCAATGACAAGTCGATGGTCCGAGCTAAAAGTAAAGTCACCGAGAATTGTAGTTTTATCGCCAGAACACGGTGATCATTAGTTATGATGATATGATAAGTTTTTTAATGCCCTATCAGCATCCCACCTGATTGACTTGTGTGAAGCATTGCTTCTTATCGAATTGGAGGGGCCTCCCCTGCCTCAACGCCAAGAGTTGGCGCCCGGCCACCGAGGTCGGTTTTTGAGACAAAGATTGACCTAAGTAGCTATTTGTTGATAATATTATTATAACTCAAATTTCGCAGATGTGTATCGGTACTCTAGACCGCAAGCAACATCAGCTACATGACCACGCTTGCGATGATCTCACTGACGGACGCAGGTTCTGTTCCTGTAGGTATGTACTCGAGTAGCTACAAATATATTGAGGTTGTGGTTCAAAATCTCCTTAGTCATCTGTGCCTCAAAACTTCCAATTCCTTGCTGGCCCAGGAGATAGTCTAGCGTAGGCACTGCTTTCTAAAAGAGTGTTTAGACCACCACCTTACTTGGTAAGCGATAAGCACCACGAACCTTGATTCCAATTGTTCCCAACCCTGGGACTGAATCGAGCACTGAACTAGTTAGACTATCATTTCCACATGCTTGAGCTTTCGAAAAGTTTACATGGAGGTTCATACAGAAACGATCGACAAGTTCTTGGGGCAAACGCTCCCACCCTCACCGGAGACTGGTACCTTGAGCCATGTGCCAATTCTTGGCGCAGAGACAGAGGTACCGTAGACTCCCGCAATGAGTCCAAGCTACCACAATCGGGTTGGCGAGAGGATTGAGTTGCGGAGTTGCGGAGTTTATTTCAAGATTTATTTTTCCTGTGATGCTATACGCAGTACTGATGGTTAGCTTAGGTGAGGATTTTTCATTGTTACAAACTTTTCGTTTTGACCTCATTGTTGCAACCGATTGCTGCGTTTAGTGTCAACTAGACCCACCGCCGGAGCAAGACAGAGTTTTGCCGCAAGCCTCGGGCGGGTGGGACGGCCAAATTTTACCCGGTCCGCACGCAGCGTGTTGAGAAATCCGATTGGAGTACCGTAGTCTACTCGAGTAGAGACCGCAAAGGCAACCTCTTGATAATGGGAACTTCTGGGCAAAGAGTTTATCGTCACCAAGAAATGAGGAAGTGCACGGACCAGGTGGCAGGTTGGACCGTGTTGTCCATTCAAGTGATAACCGGGGTCAAAATAAACGTTTGGGGGTGGCGGCCAGAGATGCTCTTACAAAACTGCTCGAGTCTAGAATCGTTTAGGTTCCCCACAGGTTCCCAAGCCCCCCTTGAGGAGATCTTTTCCTTTGCTTTATTTTCTCATTGATTGGCCCTTTCCTTGATTCTACTCGAGTAGACTATCCTGAATGTTTCTAAGGACCAATGATTTTTCCCGGTCGCTTAGATTCGGAAATTCCACTGGTTTGCTTGCGGCGCAATCAAATATTTAGTCCATTGTTGGACGAAAAGCATTGCCTATTCGAGCACTGGTAGCCCACGGCATTACATGTGTAGTGCAGGTAGGGTTGGGTGGTTGGATGATTGGCGGACCCGACTTCCTTCTGACGTCTGCTGCGAGTATTATTTGTCCAGTAAACGAGTTATTAACCTTTTACTAAAGTGCTTACTACCGGACAAACTAACATAGCAAAATCACCGATCCATGATCGTGCCTGTAGCGTACAACTGGTACTATTGGTATTGTAACTGCAGAGCTTAGACGTCATGAATTCGTCAGTAATAATTTATTACGACAACCACACTTGAGAACTCCTGCTCATAAGGCAATCCTACCTACTGCGGCGCTGGATGCTGTATGGGGGGTGGTACTGCTAGAGAGACTACCTGCTACCTGCTACCCCACCAACGAATATAAAAGAAAACTCTTTTGTAGCTATGGAAGCTACAGTACCCCGTCCTCATACGAAGTCCTTCGCCTTCCTCAAGCACCTCTATAATCTCACTCGACCACTACCCTATAGTATCATTGTTTTATCGTCCTAAGAATACCTTCACACAATGACCGGCGCATTCCAAAGGCTGCAGGAGTCTCTGAATGAGGCGAAGATCGCAGCAACGCACAGAGTGAACGAAATCGCCACAATGAACGAGAAGATCGTGGAGATGTGGCCTAACAAAGACTCTGTCGAGAAGAGCGGGAACAGGCTTACCACTGATTCTGGCACGAAGGTGTATGATGCAGATCATTGGCTTAAGGTGGTTGACCCGAGCACTGGGCATAACGGGCCGAGTTTGTTGGAGGACCAGATCGCGAGGGAGAAGATTCATCGCTGTATGCATATACCTTCCTCTTCACCCCTATCCCCCCCGTCAGATGATGGGAACCTAGCGGCCGTTACAGCGATAATTGAAACTAACAAATGTTGTGAACAACCCAGTCGATCATGAGCGCATTCCTGAGCGTGTAGTTCACGCCCGCGGCGCCGGGGCACACGGCTACTTTAAGCTACACACGCCCATCCCCGAATTCTCCAGCGCTCCGGTCCTCAATGACACAACACGCAGCACACCCGTATTCGCGCGCTTCTCAACGGTAGCTGGGTCCCGTGGTTCCGCAGACACGGTCCGCGACGTCCGCGGCTTCGCTGTGAAGTTCTACACGGAGGAGGGCAACTGGGACATCGTCGGGAACAACATTCCCGTCTTCTTCATCCAGGACGCCATCAAGTTCCCGGACTTTGTCCACGCCGCCAAACCCGAACCACATAATGAGGTGCCGCAGGCGCAGACGGCGCACAACAACTTTTGGGACTTTCAGTACTTGCATAGTGAGGCGACACATATGTCTGTTTGGGCCATGAGTGATAGGGCCATTCCTAGGAGTTTTAGGATGATGCAAGGGTTTGGGGTTAATAGTAGGTTTTGATCTCTTCTTTTTGCGATGGGGAATGGCTGATTTGGGGACAGCTTTTTCGTTAATTAATGCCCAGGGTGAGAGGACGTTTGTCAAGTTCGTGTGGACGCCTGAGTTGGGTGTCCACTCGCTAGTCTGGGATGAGGCTTTGAAGTTGGCCGGTCAGGATCCTGATTTTCATAGGAAGGATCTGTACGAGGCCATTGAGAACGGATACTATCCTAAGTGGCGATTCGGAATTCAAACTGTCGCGGAGAAGGATCAAGACAAGTTTGAGTTTGATATCCTGGACGCTACAAAGCTGTGGCCGGAGGATCTGGTTCCCGTCAACTATATCGGAGAAATGGTTCTAAATAGGTACCGTCTCTCTCTGGTGATCTATCACTCGGACATCAGCTAACCGTGTGACAGAAACGTCGACGAGTTTTTCGCCGAAACTGAACAGGTCGCCTTCTGCACCTCTCACGTTGTCCCTGGAATTGGCTTTTCAGACGACCCTCTTTTGCAAGGTAGAAACTTTAGCTACTTCGACACACAAATCACCCGCTTGGGAGTCAACTGGGAACAGCTCCCCATCAACCGTCCCGTCTGTCCCGTCATGAACTTTAACCGGGACGGAGCACTCAACCACCGCATTCATAAAGGCAAGGTCAATTACTGGCCAAATCGCTTCGAAGCCGTCCCCCCCGCGTCGCACAAGCAGGAGACAGACTCGTACCAGGAGTACCCTGCCAGGGTCATGGGATTGAAACTGAGGGTAAATGGAGCAAAGTTCCGGGAACACTTTGCTCAGGCACAGTTGTTTTATAATTCCCTCGCGGAGTACGAGAAGAAGCACGTTCAGGCTGCACTCGCGTTTGAGTTGAGCCACTGCGACGAGCCAATCGTGTATAAGAGGGTGTCGGAGAGACTCGCTGTACTATCCACCCCCCCCCCAGCTGCCCCGCCCCCTGTTCTACCGTTTTCCCAATAGCTAACCGTATACTTCAAAAATAGGACATCGACCTCGCCCTCGCCCAAAACGTCGCCAATATGGTCGGCGGTGACATCCCGAAAGAGGGCCGCCAGAACCATGGCCACAAAGCACCGGGTTTATCGCAGACGGATTTACCCGCTATTAGGCCAAGCATCGAAGCCCGTCGGGTGGCAATGATAATCGCGGATGGCTTCGACATCGGCGTTCTCACCGCGGTGCGCGCAGCGCTCAAAGCCGAGGGCGCAACGACCTGGGTGATCGCTCCTAGAAGAGGAATGATATTCCCTACCGGTGTCGATCCAGAGAGCGGCACAGGCGGCCTGATGGCAGACCACCACCTCGAGGGACAGAGGAGTACTATGTTTGACGCGATATTTGTATGTCCCGGCGCGCAGAGCACGCTTACTCTTCGCGAGGTAGATATTCAGCTTTTTTTTCCTTCAACACAGCGGGGTAGACCCATGGCTAACCTATCGACAGAACGGAAGAGCAGTCCACTGGGTCCGCGAGGCCTTCGGCCACTTAAAGCCCATCGGCGCCCTCGGTGACGCGGTATCCTTCTTGCAACAAGCCGTTGTCCTCCCCGGCGTAGACCTAGCGGTCGACCCTAACTCTGACGAAGTGGTTATTTCTTACGGCGTCGTAACAGGCTGGAAGAGCTCCGTGGGGGTCCTCCGGAGCCTCAAGATCGAACCTAGTACTTCTGTGTTTTCGAGTGCTTTTGCGCACGAGATTTCGAAGCATAGGTGCTGGGAGAGGGAGCTGGATGGGCTTCACACGAAGCTTGCGTTTTAAGAAACAAAACGAAACGAAACAGAATTGGGGATTTCCTTCCTTCGAAATGTATCTAAGTTTTTATCGCTTTCATTGTTTTTGGCGGTGAACGGATGAAATCGAGAGTTGGATTGTATGATGCATAGCGTCTCACTCGTGGACGAGGACGATTTCCTGGTGAGTCCGAATTTTGCGAAGTAGAAGGGTTGAGCGTGCGCCATAGTAAACTCCAAACTTACTGTGCCATACTATATCGTCCCATTATGGAGGTGGTAGAAGATGGGGAGGAAGGGAAACCCCCGAAACCTCCAATTCACCAACCACTCCATCAAACTCTGCTACAGTACCCTCCAAACTCATCCATCGACAAACCTCCAAAGACGCATCGAGACCTCGCTACCAGTAATCTGCCGCACCGTGCCACACCATCCAGTACTGTACGAACCCCTACACGCAAAACACCACCAAGCCCCCCAGCCACAACCTTCACAGCCACACAACAACAACGGGACCAACGGCTCGCCACACCAGCCAACAACTAAGACCTCCTCATACATGATACGTCTGCACCCATTCCGCCACGAATAACGCTATATAAACCCACTGCTTCATCATCCCTTCCCTTCCCTCCTTCATTCATCCATTCACCCCCTCAAACTAGACAAAACGGACGAAAAATCAAACAAACAAATAAACGAACGAACAAACGAACTAACGAACCAACGAACGAACAATCAATCAAACAAGCAAACAATGCCTTTCTCCTACAGCAAGCACTTCGGCGGCCGACGCTTCGGATTTGGAGTTTCGGCGAATAAGCATGGGGTTAAACCACATGTTAGGTTCTCGCTGTGCGGGTTGAGTTGTTTTCGCTGAGGGCTTGTTACTAGTACTGTACCGTACTAGTACCGGTACTAGTGGGAGTACCGTATGGTTGGATCTTATTGGAAGAGGAAGTGTGTGTAAGGGTGGGGGGTGCCTATTACAACGCAATGAGATGGTGGGGGGAGGATAACGACACGGTGTACGGTGCTGGGGGTCCGGGTGCCTGGTGTGGGGTGGCGATAGGCGAGGAAGGGGTGGTTATTTCAACGACCTTTACGATGCGGTTGCCATTCTGTTGCTTGGGATAGATGTCATGCTTATTCTTGCTGGGGATGTTAGGCGCTAGTGCGATTTGTGGTCGGAGAAGATCGGGTGGATTTTGCTTTTGTTGTATTTGTTGCTCCCCGTTTTTGCCTTAGCGTATTTTTACTAGTACAAGTACCATACTGCTTGTACTCGGTGATACCATTCACATTGATTTACTTCATTTGGATGCAAATTTACAATAATCCAACCAATTTATCTTTCTTCTCAAAATCTGGGTAATCATTTCTTAGGGAGCTGTGCGATACAAAAGGACAAAAGGAAACAATCACTTTAGAACAAGGCTCGAGCAATTAGGAATGGGAGAAACGCAGGAGCAGGTTAAAAATAGAGAAGGAGGAAAGCAGGGGAAAAAAGGACTACGATAAGATTAACTAAGTAGCCAGTTTCTTCTCGCCAATCTCCTCCACGGACTTCTCGTCATGCACGTTCGCCATACGGCCTTGGATCGCGGGGCTCCTCTTCCCCTGGATGTCCAGCCCGATGCTCTTAATGGTATGCACTATATCATGTCTCCCCTCCCAAAGCGGATATACCCCCACGCATAGCATGGAGAAGAACAGCCAAATAATACCCACAGAAACCCATCCAGTGAAGAACTTCTTCGAGAATATGTAGCCCGTGCCATACAGCGGGAAGGGCCAGAGGACTAACAATATCAGCGTCATCGCGACGGTCGTGAGTCTGGCGATCTTGGCAGCTTTCTCAAGGTTCTTCTGCTCCAGCTCTTCGCTCTCGCTGCCGTTCGAGCCCGCGCGCTCGCCTGGGATTAGTTCTAGATCGACATGGGCTTCGGCTGCGATGTCGTGGTCGTCGCCTTTGCGGATTGCTCGCATAGATTCGTAGTCGTAGTTGTCCACGCCGAAGATTAATGTTAGGATTGGGATGAAGATTAGTGGGGAGAGGAGGGCGACGACATTGCCGGCTAACATGGGGTCGCTGTTGGACAATTGTCAGGACTTGTTACGAAGCATTGTCCAAGAGGAGAGGGGTAATTACTTGCTTCCCGAAGAATCAACGGTGATTTCACCAAACTGCTTCTTGGTGGTGACTAGCCAAGCGATAAGACTACAGGCTAATCCGAGGATTGGCGAAAGCATGGCAGCCCATTTGTTCTGACCCTTCCAGAGCAGAGTTAGAGATGCTGGCAGGACCGCACTGGAGACTATTACTCCCATGAGGAGGTATAGGTAGCCCATCGAGACCCCGGCATAGAAGAGCCCGGTGCTGAACCCCGCCATGATGGTGCCGAAAGCGACGACCATGGTGTGGGACATATAGATAAGCTTCTTGCCAGTTGCCGCTGGGTTGAAATATGTCTACCGCACAATTCATTAGCATCATGGTCGTGATGAGCATTAAGAGGAAAGGAAAGAATAGCAGAGTACAAACCTGGTACAAATCGTAAGTAAAGATACTGGAGACAGCGATCAACTCTGCAGAACTAGCGCTAGTAACAGCCATGAATATCAAAAGCAGAGTGCAAGCAGCGCCGCCCTGTCCCAACATTGCGACCGCCGCATTGGGCAAGACCAAACCAGCGTTAACATCTGCGATGGGCATACGGTTGGGATAGGTCGGGAATGAAGGATGATTCTCGAGAGCAAGACAAGCAAGCCCCATGGTCGTTGCAGCGAGCCATGGAATGGCGAACCAGGAGAGACCACCGAGGACGTATCCTGGAAGAGCAGAAACTGGAGAAGCCGCGATGGCCTTGTTGTAGTACCCGTTGTCGAGGAAAACAGTGCCGAAGTTGCCGACAATATTGATGACGAAGAAGATCGCGCCCTCCTTGGAGCGCATGGTGAGATAGCTGCCTCCAGCATTGCCGTCGACAGGATGCCTAGCGGCGGCCTCGAGGAGTAAGTCGTAAACCTTGCCGGGAGAGCCCAGAATGTTGGAAGTTGCATATGTGGTGAAGGCAAAGATAAAAATGACCACAAGAATTACCACGGTGTGGATATAGTCTGTCAAGAAAGTTGCCCTGTGATAAAATTAGAGTCCGAGTGGCTGCCAATGAGGACTATAGATGGGCGCTTACTTGATGCCACCAAAGAGAGTATATAGGACGACACCAACGGGCAAGAGAAAGCACGCAGCGGCCGTAGGCATTCCTGTCAAGGAATTGACCACGGCACTTCCTCCTGTTAACAACATGGCCGTGACTCTATGTTCCCGATTGTCTGTTAGATCTGTTGCACCGGTCCTCTCCTTTCTCTCTCTTTCGAACGCCTCTCCAACAGACCAAGGACACTCACAAGATGTTAGTAAAAAGTCCAAAAACCATATACGTAATATGCGTCGCGGGCCCATATCTAGCTCTAATGACCTCCAAGAAAGTGTGCGCATTGGGAGCTTTCCTCTTCAACTCAATCGCAAGGGTAGCGAACAGCAGGATCTGGACCGTTGCGCCAGAGGCATACCAGAAAGGACCGGATACACCATACTTGTAAGCAATTCCGGAGCTCTGTAGAAGGGTAGCCGCCCAGGTCCATGAAGATACGACCGCCGAGGCTACAAGACCAGTCCTGACCGTACGACCGGCGGTACTGAACATTTCGGATGTTTGGACTTCATTTTGATACCTATATAATCAATCAACAGCTGTTGTGGGAAGGGGAGAAGGAGAGAAAGAAAGTCCTAATGTAGGTATGAAGGGTTGGTTATCATACCTCTTGAGAGCCCAAGTAGTACCAATCATCCCCAGCGCAAAAGCAAATCCTAACCCCAGGACAATTCCATATCCAAATCCTTGGGACAAAGGTGGAGACGACATTGTAGACACGTTTTTATTCTCCTCGGTTTAACCTGAGAGTTCGCAAACGAAGAAGTGCGGAGGGAGAGACCAAGTGGAACTGGGTTCTTGACGGATATATAATATTTCCCAATTTTGATCTTGAAAAAAAAAGTTCCCCGGCTCTTCGTGGGAGCTTTTTTTTTTTTGTGCTCTGATACGATCCAACTACCCTATGCCCCCTCTATGGACCTTACAGTATAGGTCTAGATTGGCGGGGAAGACTGCTCTTGTGAGGGATTCATCGGAAGAGGAAATGATATCGCAGGACCGATAAGAGGAAGGGTTTTTCCAAAAAAGCATTCCGGCCCCCACCACCTTCCTTATCTACCGGTATGGCTTGCTAGGCTCGTTTCATATCCAGGTTGCGACTAATTCTGGTTTGCAAACTGATGTCCCGCTAAATAACCAGACGATAAGATGTGTGGATGGGGATGGGATGACTTGCTGACAATGCCAAGCTGATATAACTGCAAGAATACTACAACGGATAATTAGTAAAAGCCATAACATCTCAGAAGCTCCGAAAAGAGTTTTGCCAAACTTTGGACGGAAATAATAGGCCTGGGCAAGCGGGACGAAAGAGGACCGGTAAATGGCCCCTTCCGCCGAATGAGTAATCTTCTCGGTCTCCTGCGATGAAATTGGGGAAAACGATCGAGTAAAGATACCTTCGGCCTTATCTTGCGCCTGCGGGCGGAAGGAGGAAGATCGGTCACAAACCATTTGCTTGCTGCAGGGTAGGAATGATACAGCTCACGCGGGAATTAGATCAACGATACAACCTAGGGTGTCGGAACCCAGGATCCAGAATCCAGTATCCATCCATCCATAACTTCTCCCAGTATTTCAGTACCGGAATTGGAAAGTGGTAAGCGGTGAAGAAAACAGCCTGGTAAAAGCTTACCAGAAGCCTCAACCCAATAAAATAGTTTGGTCAAATTCGAATGATCTCCACTTCCATTACTGCCCAAAAGAAGAAAACAACTTAAAAACACAAAAGAAATTACTCGATAAGTTTTACAATTCCCACCATCGCGTGCCCGTATCCCCAATCTAACGTGGACAATGAGGGGGGGTGGGAAAAAGAAAATAGAGTTTCCCCCAACAATTCAGCCGCAACAAATTCAAGATGGAACCAACTGCAGGCCGGCACCCGGCCCCCCCCCTCCGCATTCTTTTGAGCCCCCAAACGATCTCAGCATAAAAGGAGGAAAGGAAAAAGACATCCCCAGAAAATGTTAACCCGGAACACTTTCGCTTAGAATCCGCCTATCGATCATCATGTGCCCGGCCCCCCGCGCTAGCGTCCGTGACTTCGTTTACTTGTATTGCGGATGGGGCTGAGAGGAACCCGCCTGTGCACCCTGCGATTGCATGCTAATGAGCTGTTCCTTATTCCTGCTCTCTCTATCAGTATCGATCTGACTTCTCACATTCCTGGAACAAAATGAGAGCGGGGGGGCAAACGTCGATTGATGGTATTGGCAGATATTGCATCTCAATTCCTATATGACACTAGTCATCCAGATAGCTATCCACTATCATAGGCTTGGAGAAACTGACCTCTCCCCAGCTAAGAGGGATAATAGGAATGAAGCAGAAGGTAAAGAAGTTCCTACGCTTAATCGCGACAACTATACTCGAGTAATAGATATTAGATTAGTATTCAACATCTAGACATTCCGCTTGTCGTTAGAGAGACACGAGGTAAGCAAACCGGAGGAATTATGACATCTCTGCAAGGCAAATTAGAATTTCACAAAATTACTGTCTGTCACATTTAGCTAGAGAGTAAACATACCGGACAAACAACGCGAATATGCTCAAATCCCTTGAGAGCTCCGGAGAAGTCTTGGGTTCCACAGGTAAAGAAGAAGAACATGATGGCTGGTCCTGGTGTTGGTGTTTGAACGGAGTTGGAGCGGATGCACTCGAGGTGGATGTTCTGTAAGTTGAGGTTACGTGGTGGTGGTCTTGATACAGGTATGATGGTTTGCTCCTGTCATAAGTTGGGGCCTTTCTGCTTGTTGGAGTGGCGGAGCAACTCTAAACAGGCTACCGCGCAATTGGCCCAGCCTTTGTATCTTGGCCATCTTGGGGCACTGTTTTTAGTCGGGGTGGCGTTGTATGATAATTCTGTGGCGTGTGTGGCGCTCGTTCTCCAGGTAAAGGATGCCAGGACAGGAACATCCCGCTATTTCACAGTGTGAGGGCTTAGGCCTCTCCCATAGCTTCTTCTCTATTGGTTCTAGAACCGTATTACTCGTACTATCATACCGTACGGGTTTTCACTTCCAGTATCCTAGGCAAGGTTTTGACTTTTTTATAGGTATCATATAATATCATAGAAATTTAAGGCTCATAGGTTTGTGGTGTGGTACTTCGCTCTACCTTACTATCAAAGGCTTGAGTATGATAGTAAGCCTGTTAAAATTTTGAAATTATACCGTCTATTGGCCATAGGACCTGACCATCAGTACCAGTATACCCTTACCCGACTTAACAAATAAGCTTCTAACCGGTACCCCTATTTTCATCCCGCATTCCAGATCTGACTCTAGCCACTACCTACAAATTTAATTAATCACATGTCCGCTGACATTGGCCCTGATATCACATGTGTTGGAAATGCTGCTCGGCATGCTAGTTTCTTTTGTTTCATGAAAGCACGGAGGTTCAGAAAGGTATTTCATTGATAGACGGATATGAGAATAGAAAGCATGGAGGCTACGGAAATGAAGGAAGTCTTTGTGATGCATTTCTTTTGTTCAGGGATAACACAGAATATTTCTTTTCTTTTGTTTCTTTGATGGATGGACAGAGTGATGAGGAGACATGTGTGGATGGGGGTGGAAACGTGTGGTGGTTGTTGGACGACTGAGGGGGGCGTTTTAATTTTCATATATACACCTGTCATCACCATCAGTTTAGCGAGTAAGCCAAGTACGACGAATAGACCTATCTTGCTCGCTATCGTTATCTTCTCTCCCACTGTTGCCCTTTCGGTGCCGTATTTGCTCTTATTTTGTTTATGAGCTACAAATTTTCCTTTTATATTAAAATGACTGTCATCTCCTTCGGGAAGCAGATGTCTATATTACTGCTCTTGCCTCTTAAACCCCTCCGCTGGATAGACGGGCCCACACACTTTATTACCTCAAAGTGGCTCCGGAATAGGCAGGACACGAGCAACGCGGTGGTCTCCGTTCTTATGCTGAGCCTATTCTGGAGCAGGCCGGGGAAATACAGCTGAGTAACATGAACAGTGGCTAGTCTTGTGTGTTCCCCCTCACACAGGATGAGCTCACGAGCATCAATCGAATCCATGGCGCCCACCAAGAGTCCCTGGGGCCCGGTTCATGTACCTTAAAGAAAGGGAGGCGGTTGTTGTCAAGATAATTGATAGGCGTGGCTCACAAGGTAGCCCGTGGGGAGTTTACTTACTCCTTCTGGAAGAAGTGACTTAGATGGGACCAGCTCGAGAGTTTTCCCCTATGAGCTGGTTGTTTGACTCTTGTCTTTTACGGTGGAGTTTCTGAATCTCTAACACGCTAGGGTCAGTAACCCGAGCGTCTAGTCCGTCCGTCCTCGGGTCCGGACAGGGTGGGCGGGCGTATTGGCGTCCGCCCGGATGGCTGCCCGGGACAGAACGGGCGGGGACCTCAGGCGTCTCAGGTTGCGGAATCTGCCGGGCCCCTCCAGGTGACGGGCAGGCCCTATAGGTAGTTGGCAGGGACTGTATAGTAGGTGATGGGCGGGGACTAGAGGCAACCGTCCGGGAGTTACCGATCGGTAGAGGACTACCGGCACAAGGACCTGCCGTCACCCTCCTGGACGGCAGCCTTTTCCAAAGGAGGACGCTCCCGCCCTACAGCCCGGGACTGAAGCCCGGTGCGGCGCAATGTGCCTAAAGGCGGGCCAGTAAAACGGGAATTTGGTGGTAACCGATCGGAGTTGAGCTAATAATTGCCAAGAGAGCATGCACCTCCAGGCAACAAGCTATTAGAAGGATGTGGTTGACTTTGGAATATATGGGAAAGTCTAAAAGATTGTTTAAATGTATTTCGGATGGTTCGGGAGAGTCTGATTGATTGTTTCACAGTTTACGAAAGAGATTAGACCGACATGTCTTTCCTTTGTTATCACAGGAGTGTAATGGAGGAACAAGGGCATGGAGGGAAATAGAGAGATAGGTGTGGTGATCGATGGAAGGATCAGGACGTGCTACTTATGCTTTATTTATACACCTTCCTCTACCGTCAGTTTTGTTTTTAGTTAATAAGGGCAACAACAAGAGTGTCCCTTGGAGTGTCTGAAACACTCAGCATCGTCAACCATTAATCGCCAACGAATCACAGTACTCGAAGGACGTGCCTGGTCGCGAATTTTACTGTTTCTGACACCCCAAGGGATAGTATTCAGTAACAGAAGCAATTTCTATACACCCAAAGCGGGGAGATATAAAGCGGAGAAGCAATTGGACCAGTGTATGAAATTATTCTCACTTCAATACCAAACTCCTGTGCGATATCAATGTGCAAAATTTCCCTGCTTGAGTGTGCAGAGTACCTACCGGTACTCCCACTACTCCTTTCTCTCGGCGGTTTCTATACCACAAGCGCGAAACCCTTATTGTATTTGAGTGAACCCGTACAAGTGCTGCGGACGAGCAAGAGGATTGGTCTCAGATATATGAGATCTACGGCTTTGATCAATAGCAACGCATTGGTTACACAAGGTTCAGCCTAGTTGATAGGAGCACAAGCCTTCGATATTATGATAGCCTCACTTTCCATCAGCCTGCTTGATTTCCATCAACCGAGCCCAATAACCTAGCAGTTCATACCACTATCACCATAGCTAGCGAGAAAATGTCACACTCTCGTGTCGGTGGTGGTGGTACCGACTCCCCCGGCGACACCCACTACTCACATAACACCCATTCTTTCAACTATACCAACTTTTCCAATAATGACTTTGTGTGGAATGTGAATAACATTAGTACGATAGACGAGAGGTCTGAGATTCTAGCATGGTTGTCCCCGCATCCGACATCAAGACCTCCGAACCCGCCGTGCCGACAACGTCGGGGAATGGCTACTACAAACCGACGAATTTGAAAGGTGGTGCAACGGTGCTGAGGAGGGTGGATCAGAGCATGCCACATTATTTTGCTACGGTGATCCGGCGGTCGGAAAGACCTATTTCAGGTGAGAAACATCCAGGGGCAGGAGCTGGAGGGTGGTGGCGCTGATAAGCATCGATGCTAGTTCACTCGTGATAGACAGGCTATGCGATAAGGCTAAAGGGCAAAGTATGGCTGTTGCATGTTTCTACGTTGATTTCGCGGTGCGGGAGGAGCAGTCTCCGACAAACATGCTTGGTTCATTACTGAAACAGATTGTCGCTGGATTAGAAAGGATCCCGGAAGAGATAAGAGAGACCTTTCAAGATCACAAAAAGGTGATTGGTGGAAGGGGGCTACGAGTGTCGGAAATTGTGAAGGTGCTGCAGACTGTTGCATCGTTACGGCAGACATTTATGTGTTGATGCTCTAGATGAATGTGTGGGGGGCCGTCAATGCTAGATTCATTGAGACAAGTTCTTGAGAAGTCCTCGAGCACGCGAATATTTCTAACTGCAAGACGACACATCCGGGGAGAGATGGAAAGGCATTTTGGCCCGAGAGTGGCAACTTTATCCATAATACCCGGCAACAATGACATCGTGGGATATATCCGAATGAGATTGAGTAAGGACAGATGTCGAGATGCGATGGATGCTGGTCTAGAGGCCGAAATCATCGAGAGCATTTCCAAGAATATTCCCGAAACGTAAGTGCGCAACATGATTGAAATATTTCTTTCTCATTCTTCACTAACAGACAAATCTAGGTTTCTACTGATTTCCCTAACCATGGATACTATCCTTGGGGAAACTACAACTTATGGTAGGCGGCAAAACCTAGAGGCAATCACAGAGGGCTTGAATCTGAAGGATGTGTACGGCGCGACCCTTCAGCGGATAAAGGAGCAAGGTGGGGAGAAAGCAAGGCTCGGGATGAGAACCCTGATGTGGATCTCGCATTCGGAGAGACTATTACAACTTGATGAGCTCTTCCACGCCCTAGCGGTCGAGATAGGATCTACGGATCTCAATGCTAAAAGGATTCCTTTGGTGGAGACATTGCTGAGCTGCTGTTTGGGGCTTCTCGTTGTTGATAGGGAGGCTTTGACTGTGCGCTTGATCCACTTTACTCTCCAGGAGTACCTTTACACCTGCCCCGGCCTTTTTGGCGCAACTCACTCGGCCATGGCGGAAACTTGCCTAACATACCTCAATTTTCAGACCATTAAGGAGATTCTTCCCACCCTCCTTGCTCTGCCTCGGTCAACTCCCTTCCTCAAATATTCTTCCTTATATTGGGGCGTCCATGCTAGGAGAGAGGCTTCAAAGGACGTGGTATCACTTGCGCTGAAGCTCTTCAGTCAAATTGAAAGTCATATATCCACTAAGTTACTTCTGACGGATCTTATATCGATGACCGGTCGGTATAACTGTGATATCCCCCCCATGGTCCCCTGATTGGATTTACTGGACTTCATTGTGCATCAGTTTTTGGCATCGTTGAAATCGCGACTTCTTTCATCGGCTAGCTAAATCCTAATCTCAACAAAAAGGATTTTCTAGGTATTACACAACTCATATGGGCTGCCATATCTGGACAAGAGCAGGTGGTAAAGTTGCTGTTAGAACAGCAGGCTGTCAGCCCGGACAAACCCGATAGATACTTCCGTCGAACGGCGCTCTCGTGGGCTGCTAGGAAGGGGCGTGAAGGAATTGTGAGGTTACTTCTTGAGCGGGCATCTGCTAGGCCCGATGGCATAGATGGCTAGTGGGGTAAGACGCCCCAAGTGATGAATATGGTCCGGGGAAGGAGATGTGTCGACCCGAACTGGCCAGACAAATACGGTCAAACGGCAATACCGCTTGCTGCTGAGGAGGGACACGAAGGGGTAGTGAAGCTACTATTGGGAAGGAAAGATATCAAACCCGACACAGCAGACGGATACGGTCGTACACCTCTTTTGTGCGCCCCTAGTTTCGGGCGGGAGGGAGTAGTAAATCTATTAGTCGTACGGGAAGATGTTAACATCCATAGGCCAGACAAAAATGGTCAGACACCGCTCCTGTCGGCTGCTGAAGGTGGGTCTGAGCGGGTAGTGGGGCTACTATTGGGGTGGAAAGATATCAACCCCAACACATGCAATAAAGCTGGCCAGACACCACTCTCGTTGGCTTCCAAGAAAGGGCACGATAGAGTAGTGAAGCTACTGTTGGAGCGAGAAGACATTAACCCTGATATTCGAGACAATGATGGCTGGACACCGCTCTCGTGGGCTACCGTGAATGGGCGTGATGGAGTAGTGAAGCTACTATTGGGGCGAGAAAACGTCAACCCCAATATGCCAGACAATGGTGGCCGAACACCGCTCTCGTTGGCTGCCTTGAAGGGACGTGATGGAGTAGTGAAGCTACTATTGGGACGGGAAGACGTCAACCCCAATATGCCAGACAATACTGGCCAAACACCGCTCTCGTGGGCTGTCTCGAAAGGACATGATGGAGTAGTGAAGCTACTGTTGGGACGGGAAGACGTCAGTCCCAATATGCCAGACAATGGTGGCCCAACACCGCTCTCGTCAGCTCCCAAGAAGCGACACAAAGGAGTAGTGAAGCTACTACAAGCCTGAAAATCCGCAAACCCCAACACGACTTAACCCCAACAATACCAAATCTTTCACAAACCTCCATTCGTCGCTTTCTCCGCATTTCAATAAACACCCCAATATATACCGTCGGCCGCCCCTCCTCCACACCACTTTGGCCTCCCTCCTGGAAGTCTGCAATAGCCCCGTGGATATCGCTGTCTTCCTTCCCTTTCCCTCCAGCCCCCAATTCCATAGCAGCACCTGTTGGTGTCATGCCTGGATATACCATTCCCGTAGTTGTAGTGGTAATGCTCACTCTACCTTTGGTTTCTATTTTCTTCCTTCTGTACAACAATACTGCATTTAGGTATAGACTAATTCCCATTTCCTGTTTATACATTCCCACTTTTTGTCTACTTTCTCTTCTTCAGTTACCCTTCTCTCCATTTTAACGATCCATGTAAAGTAACCTACTGTGATTATTCCTTTACCCTTCCACGATTATTGAAGAAACGCCATTTCAATCACAACCTAGCGATGCTTACCGGGACTAGGTAGATGCAACTTAAGATGGCCGAACCCCTAGGCTCACTCCCAGACTAGGGCCAACTAGACACAAAAATAGCGCTTATATTTGCGGTTCTCATAATTGGCTGTTATAACCCAAGGTATTATAATACTTACCCTCCTATGTCCTTCAACCCTCTCCATCCATCCATCCATCTATCCATCGCCCCACCCGGGCTTAATAATCACTCACACTGGAGCTTACAAAAGCCTCTGCTATCCGCTAGGCACTTTGGCAATCGCACTAGACTCCCCGCAGTCCCCACTTATAAATCATCATGTCCTATATAACCTTTCTCTTCCTGCATTTTACTCTTAAGTACTTTCTTCATCAAAGAGTTTCCCCCTCTTCACATTCGTCTTGTTTTCATTCCTGGCTTCCCGGATAAGTGCATATACTGTAGTTATGTTGAAAAAGCGGCAAATATACACGTTCGAAGACAGGGGATCTTAGAATACTGCTCGGGGCTGCTCCCCTGCACTGGGGGTTGCGGTCTCCGAGGCCCGTAGTAAGTTTACCAGTGGTTTGTCAAAGTTCTCAGTAGCCAGCGAGAGGAGTGTTACGCCGGGGCGGTCGGGCATGTCGGTCGGGCATGTCGGGCTTCACGCTTCTCGTCCAAGTAGTAGTCCCATGATCCCCTCATCTTCACTCTCAGCAGCCTATGAGAGGGGTGTTCAGCCGTCATGGTCTCGCATGTCGGGGTTAACGTCTTCCCGTTCAAGGAGGAGCTAAACGCTTCCCTCCTGCTCCATCTCAGCCGCACGCGAGAGTAGTGTTCCGCCTTTTTCGTCTGGAATCTCGGGGTCAGCCTCTTTTCTCGTAAGTAGTAGCTTCACAACCCCCTCGTATCCATTCCCGGCCTTCAATGGGAGTAGAGTGGCCATATAGGCCAGGCGTATTGGGGTTAATGTCTTCCCAATCAAGCAGTAGTCTCCCAATTCCCTCATACCCCCCCCACCCCGGTAGTAATCAAGAGCGGTGTTTGGCCTATTTTTCTCGTATACTAGGGTTGACCTCTTTTCCTTCGTGCAGCAGCTTCACAACTCTTTCATACTAATTTCTAGCCGCTCGCGAGAGTGGTGTAGTTATGCTGGCTTGGTTTGTTAGGTTTGATGTCTTCCCGTTCCAGTAGCAGCTTCACAAGTTCTCATGTCCGTTCTCAGTGGCACACGAGAGGGGTGTTCGGCCGTCTCTGTCCGGTTGGCCAGGGCTCACCCCTTTTGCCCAAGTAGCAACCTCATGAGCCCCTCATACCCTCTCTTAGCAGCTAGCAAGAGCAGTGTTTGGCCATATTCGTCCCGTATGTCGGGATTAACCTCTTTTCGTTTAAGGCTCTCTCGTGCACGTTTCAAGTAGCCTACCAGAGTGGTGTCTAGCCATCTCTGCTCAGCTTGTGGGAGATAACATCTTCTCCCCTAGCAGTAACCTCACAGATCCCTCGCGCCTACCACTGGCAGCCAACGACAGTGGCGCGGCGCCAGTGCAATCCACTTAGCTGATATCACATCCCGTCATCTCTATCAATGCAGTCACAACCCCGATGACCCCGGAGAAAGGTGCATAGTGACGTCCAGTGAACGGGAAAGAAGCACCGATGACCTTGAAATGATAGGGCCCAAATATGTGCTCAGGGAGTAATTTAGTAGATATGTGGTTATCGTAATCGCCCTAGTTAAATAGCTCCAGCGTTAGCAATTTTTCACCATCTGAGGACTCTATTTTCATGTGGGTTCCCCAATATATAGTAGCATATTTCAGAAATGGTGTGCTCTGGGGGGTTGGGGAACAGGTCGGCCCAGAGGTCCTGACCTACTAAAAATTCAGATAGGCTAAGCAGGTTTCCGTGACTGTCGAATGAGCCCGCCAACAAGGTCTTGATGAATGGAAAGATACTCTTGAAGGGTGGGATGGATCGACCAGAGTCGAAGCCTCCTTATCCACTGTGATGAGCCCTTGACAGCAGTCTAATGGTGTCCCTTTCAGGGAAATATTGTTGGCATTTAGATTCTCCGATCCAGCCTCAACTGCGAGTGCGTGGCAGAGCTCACCCGTTGGTACCATCTCTGCTAGGAATAATGCTCTGCTTGAGTACAGACCATCATTCTTTCAGTAAGGCGTTTTTCGATCTCATCCAGAATATGCGGTCCTCCACGGACCTAACCTAAGCTAAAGTAAGCATCTTTCTACTTCTGTTCTCCATCCCCTTAAGCCTCTACAAAAAGGGTTGTTTAGCATCTCCCACCATGAATAGACTCATAAGTCATCACTCGAGCACTCAAGCATTTAGTATGTTGGAAATCACAGTGTACGGCCGCACTGGTACGCGCACACACTAGTCAAAGGACGCGCAAGCTATGAAAAGGGTTCACACCCCTGTCTTTCTTTCCTTCCCGTCCTTTCTTTTTCCTTCCTTCCCTACGCAACTTTCCTCAAGTCATTTCTTGCATCAACTTATCACTATCAATTATGGTCTTCGCTTCCGCTTAATACAAACTTTGTGTCTCCACTTAAGCCGTTCCACTACGCTGCTTAAAACCCTCACCGTTGATCATTACCTCCGCATCGAATATTTTCAACATAGTAAACACCATGCCCAGGGTATATGCACCAATCTTCTTCAGCCACTCACTCCCGGTATAATTCCCCCAGCTCAATTTTCCAAGACTGCCCCGAGATGAAAGAGAAGTAAGGTAAAGATGTCAGTGCCCAGGGGGAGTATTATCTTGCGCACTCTAGCCGGGGGAAGTTGGGGTATGGTTGGAGGGTAGAGATGGGGATGAGGGTGATGGTATTGAAAGAGATACTGTACTTAGAGATATATACTATATATTCTCTACAGTTATACTTGCCGCTATAAACAGAGATTGAGTGGGAAGCGAACTACCCACACAAATGAAGAAAATTGCGGGACAACCCATCCACCGAGAAAGAGGGTTATTCGGAACAATTACCAACCACTGAAAAATATTTAAACTCTAGGAACTATAATAGCTAGATCGCTTTAGTTACCTTTGGGAATTACCCACATAGATTTTAGAGATTTCCCGTCAGATGAGTCCCCATCTATAGTTGTTTGAGTCAAAAATTTCCAGCACTCGCCCGACCGCCCATTCTGGCACGCTAACGGGAGGATTTTTGAGTTGTGGACCTACTTGATATAACCAGTAGAGTAGAAGTAATCCACACCCGAAACAGAGATATAAAGTAGAGAAGCAATTAGACTAGTGTATAAATATTCTCACCCCAATACTAAACTCCCATACGATATTAGTGGGCGGAATTTCCCTACCAGTGTGCAACGCACCTACCCCCACTATTCTCTTCTCTCGGTTATTTCTGTACCGCAAGTGTGAAACCCCTATTGCATTTGAGTGAACCCGCATAGTACTCGAGTACAAGTGCTGGGACAAGCAAGGGATTGGTCCCGGATAAAGGAGATCTACCGCTTATACGAGACCCACGGCCTTTATTGATAGCAAAATATCAGTTACACAAGATTCAGCTTAGATGGTAGGAGCATAAGGCCGCGATATCATGATGACCCCACTTTCCATCAGCCCGCTCGATTTCCATCAACTGAGCCCAATAACCTAGCAATTCATACCACTACGACACAGTAGCCGGCGAGAAAATGTCACACTCCCGTATTAGTGGTGGTGATACTGACTCCCCCGGCGACACCCACTACTCACATAACACCCATTCTTTCAACTATACCAACTTTTCCAATAATGACTTTGTGTGGAATGTGAATAACATTGGTGCGATAGACGAGAGGTCTGAGATTCTAGCATGGTTGTCCCCACTTGAGCCCCGCATCCGACATCAAGACCTCCGAACCCGCCGTGCCGACAACGTTGGGGAATGGCTGCTACAAACCGACGAATTTCAAAGATGGTGCAATGGTACTAAGCAGGATGGATCAGAGCATGCGACATTATTTTGCTACGGTGATCCAGCAGTCGGAAAGACCTATTTCAGGTGAGAAACAATCCTGGGGGAGGAATTGGAGGGTGGTGGCGCTGATAAGCATCGATCCTAGTTCACTTGTGGTGGACAGGCTATGCGATAAGGCCAAAGGGCAAAGTATGGCTGTTGCATGTTTCTACGTTGATTTCGCGGTGCGGGAGGAGCAGTCTCCGACAAACATGCTTGGTTCATTACTGAAACAGATTGTCGCTGGATTAGAAAGGATCCCGGAAGAGATAAGAGAGACCTTTCAAGATCACAAAAAGGTGATTGGTGGAAGGGGGCTACGAGTGTCGGAAATTGTGAAGGTGCTGCAGACTGTTGCATCGTTACGGCAGACATTTATATGTGTTGATGCTCTAGACGAATGTGTGGAATGCTATCAACCTGAGGTTCTAGATTCATTGAGACAAGTCCTTGAGAAGTCCTCGAGCACGCGAATATTTCTAACTGCAAGACGACACATCCGGGGAGAGATGGAAAGGCATTTTGGCCTTCGAGCGGCAACTTTATCCATAAAACCCAGCAACAATGACATTGTGGGATATATCCGAATGAGATTGAGTAAAGACAGATGTCGAGAGGCGATGGATGGTGGCCTGGAGGCCGAAATCATCAAAAGCATTACCAAGAATATCCCCGAAACGTAAGTGCGCAACATGATTGAAATATTCCTTTTGCGTCCTTCACTAACAGACAAATCTAGGTTTCTGCTAATTTCCCTAACCATGGATACCATCCTTGGGGAAACTACAGCTTATGGTAGGCGGCAAAACCTAGAGGCAATCACAGAGGGCTTGAATCTGAAGGATGTGTACAGTGCGACCCTTCAGCGGATAAAGGAGCAGGGTGGGGAGAAAGCAAGGCTCGGGATGAGAGCATTGATGTGGATTTCGCATTCGGAGAGACTATTACAACTTGATGAGCTCTTCCACGCCCTAGCGGTCGAGATAGGATCTACGGATCTCAATGCTAAAAGGATTCCTTCGGTGGAGACATTGCTGAGCTGTTGCTTGGGGCTTCTCGTCATTGATAGGGAGGCTTTAACTGTGCGCTTGATCCACTTTACTCTCCAGGAGTACCTTTACACCTGCCCCGAAATTTTTGGTGCGACTCACACGGTCATGGCGGAAACCTGCTTGACTTACCTCAATTTTCAGACCATCAAGGCGATTCCTCCCACACTACTTGCTCTGCCTCAGTCAACTCCCTTCCTCAAATATTCTTCCTTATATTGGGGCGCCCATGCTAGAAGAGAGGCTTCAAAGGACGTGGTATCACTTGCGCTGAAGCTCTTCAGTCAAATTGAAAGTCATATATCCACTAAGTTACTTCTGATGGATCTCATATCGATGACTGGTCGATATAGCCGTGATATCCCCACCCATGGTCCCCTGATTGGATTCACCGGACTTCATTGTGCATCAGTTTTTGGCATTGCTGAAACCGCGACTTTTTTCATCGGCCAGCCAAATCCTGATCTCAACAAAAGGGACTTTCTGGGTATTACGCCACTCATATGGGCTGCTATATGTGGGCAAGAGCAGATAGCAAAGCTGCTGTTAGAACAGCAGGCTGTCAGCCCCGACAAACCCGATAGATACTTCCGTCGAACGGCGCTCTCATGGGCTGCTGGGAAGGGGCACGAGAGAATTGTGAGGTTACTTCTTGAGCGGGCATCTGCTAGGCCCGATGGCACAGATGGCTAGTGGGGAAAGACGCCCCAAGTGATGAATATGGTCCGGGGAAGGAGATGTGCCGACCCGAACCGGCTAGACAAATACGGTCAAACGGCAATATTGCTAGCTGCCGAAGAGGGGCACGAAGGGGTAGTGAAGCTACTATTAGGGAGGAAGGATGTCAAACCCGACACGGCAGATGGATACGGCCGTACACCTCTTTTTCGCACTTCTGGTTTAGGGCGGGAGGGAGTAGTAAATCTACTAGTCGTACGAGAAGATGTTAACATCCATAGGCCTGACAAAAATGGTGAAACACCACTCATGTCGGCTGCTGAAGGTGGGTCTGAGCGGGTAGTGGGGCTGCTATTGGAGCGGAAAGATATTAACCCCAACACATGCAATAAAACTGGCCAGACACCGCTCTCGTTAGCTTCCAAAAAAGGGCATGATGGAGTAGTGAAGCTATTTTTGGGGCGGGAAGGCGTCAGCCCTGATAAGCCAGACAGCAGTGGCCGAACACCGCTCTTTTGGGCTGCCACGTATGGGTATGATGGAGTAGTGAAGCTACTGTTAGGACGGGAAGACGTCAACCCCAATATGCCAGACGGCGGTGGCCAAACACCCCTCTCGCGGGCTGCCACGAATGGGTATGATAGAGTAGTGAAGCTACTGTTGGGACGGGGAGACGTCAACCCTGATGTGTCAGACAGCAGTGGCCGAACACCACTCTTGTGGGCTGCCTGGAATGGACGGGATGGAGTAGTGAAGCTACTGTTAGGACAGGAAGACGTCAACCCCGACATGCCAGACAGCAGTGGCCGAACACCGCTCTCGTGGGCTGCCACGAGTGGGTGTGATGGAGTAGTGAAGCTACTGTTGGAGCGGGAAGACGTCAGCCCTGATATGCCAGACAGCAGTGGCCGAACACCGCTCTCGCGGGCTGCTACGAATGGGCGTGATAGAGTAATGAAGCTACTGTTGGGGCGGGAAGACGTCAACCCCGATATGCCAGACAGAAGAGACCGAACACCGCTCTCGTGGGCTGCCGAGAATGGGCGTGATAAAGTAGTGAAGCTACTGTTGGGGCGGGAAGACGTCAACCCCAATATGCCAGACAGAAGTGGCCGAACACCGTTCTTATGGGCTGCCACGAATCGACGGGATGGAGTAGTGAAGCTACTGTTGGGGCGGGAAGACGTCAACCCCGACATACCAGACAGAAGTGGCCGAACACCGCTCTTTTGGGCTGCCACGAGTGGGTATGATGGAGTAGTGAAGCTGCTGTTAGGACGGGAAGACGTCAACCCCAATACGCCAGACAGAGGTGGCGAAACACCGCTCTCGTGGGCTGCCACACATGGGCGTGATGGAGTGGTGAAGCTGCTGCTGGAACGGGAAGACATCAACCCTGATATGCCAGACATCTTTGGCCAAACACCTCTCTGGTTGGCTTCCAAGAACCGGCACAAGGGCGTAGTGAAGCTACTACAAGCCCGCAAATCCGCAAACCCCAGCACGGCGTAACCCCCAAAATACCAAATCCTCCCTCTAATTCTTGGGTGCCTCCATGCGTCGGTTTCTCCGAATTTCAATAAACACCCCAATATATACCGCCAGCCGCCCCTCCTCCACACCACTTTCGCCTCTCTCCAGGGACCCTACAATAGCCCCCTAGGCATCGCTGTCTTGCCTTCACTTTCTCTCCTTTCCCTCCAAACCCCCGATTCTATAGTGACAGCCCGGCGCCGTGTCTAGATATATTATCCCCGTAGTTGTAGTGGCAATGTTCACTCTACCTTTTGATTTCTATTTTCTTCTGTATAACAATATTGCATTCAAGTATAGATTAATTTCTATTTCCCGTTTATGCATTCCGACCTTTTTTCCACTTTCCCTTTTTTCCTAAATTACCCTTATCTCTATCGTAGCAATCTATGTATGATATGGTAACTTACTGTGATTATTCCTTTACCCTTCCACGATTATTCAAGAAACCACATTTCAATCACAACCTACCGATACTCACCGGGACTGGGTAGGTGCAACTTAAGATGGCCGAACCCTAGGCCCACTCCTAGACTCAGGCCAACTAGACACAAAAACAGTGCCCATATTAAATTGTGGTTCTCATAATAATTATTATTATTAATATAATAATTGGCTGTTGTAACCTAAGGCATTACTTACCCCTTCTATGTCCTTCAACCCCCTCCGTCTATCCAGGATGTAAAATACATGCCAAAATTAAAAGATTCGAGGCATTCACACATGCTCCTATCAGCGATTAGAAAAATCAGATCCGGGAGGGGAACTCTATCCGGACTAACTAACCTAATTGTTTAAACTTGTAAGCTGTGCATAACGGTGGCGTCCCCCTCGTCGACATGTACTAGTACAGCACAGGTACTTGTACAGCACTTGAATCTTACCATAGACTCTGCGGTCAAATATCAAACAATACCTGCAGACTCGGTTAACTTGCCTATCTAATCTCGCAGATCCTCCTGGAACCAATGACAGATAACACGGATCAGCCGGGTCTCGGATATCTCCAGAAACTCCAGACAAAAGCTACACACACCTACTTTGAATCCTGTTCAGATCTTCAGGGATTTTGTCCCACCTTGAGTTTACAATTTGCCCGGGAGGGAGAGACGGGAACTTCCGAGGGATATAATAAGAAAGCACTGAGGAAACCAGCAACATTTAGAATTAGTGCGCAGAACTTCAGCTAGTTCACTATCCCAACGAACCTAGAAGCCGGCAGCTGGGGACCCAATTGACTTAGGCCCTCATAAACCATTCTTTTGCTTCCCGTTTTTCCAAATATATTTACCCAGGGATCTTCTAGGTAGCTTTAGAAACGCTTGTAGAGTATAATAGCACATTCTATCAAGCGGGGTCTCGTAACTCAAACCGGCGCGGTAATGATACCTACGACATCACTCTTCAGCGTGGCTTCAGAAGCGGATCTACGATACCGCATGTTAGTGGATGAGTGTATATGCTGCGGGCGGCAGGTATCATACCGTGCCCAGGTTGATACCGGCCGGCATCAATTGGGCCTCACCTTCAACACTAAGGTTTGACGGAAATCTACCGAGACAATAGGGTTCATTGGACTAGTGTGTATGCAGTACTGCTGTATGCAAGAATATCTTAACTCCCAGGTTAGCGCAAATAACAGCCCCTAGCAGAATACTAATACCACCCAATTGGATAGGGTAATCGATAAGCACTCCAAAATACCTTCTCACTGGATCGATAAATACAATTCAACCTCCCCCCCCTCCCCCTCCGCTTTATCACATTACCTTCACCACCCACCCGGGCATTTTAGAACACCTCGAATCCAAGTATCCCTACAGTGCCATACAGCTATTATACAACCCAGAACTAGTATTCGCAAACCCATGATTTCACTAGTGGATTCCGGGACCGTGAGATAATCCTACCAACACCTCAAATGGTTTCCCCTCATTGTCTCAAATAACAGACAAATACCTAGGTAATAACTCAAGTAATGCAAACAGTAAAAATATCTCATTATCACAACTTTCGCACAATGACCACGCATAAAATATCCAAAACTCAGCGAATCGCTGACCCCTTACCCTACTTTCCGCACCCTACCACGGAACCTCGTAAGCGAACCACCCCGGAACTCGCGTAAATACCAGCCGAGAGGTTGGTGGGGGGGCGGAATTCAGCCTGGAGAAATGTATATAGCCGAGTGCTGGCTACTAGGAGTGTCTTTGGATAGCGAGTGAGAGATTGTGGAGGTGAGTTCACCTCTGCAAGTTGTAGCTTCGGTGGTATCGATTGGGGGCTAAGCTCCTCTTCCGATTGCGAGTAGTGGTCTCTGGGAATGGGGGCTTCGATTCGGGGGTCAGTGTTGCATGGATGCTGCTTGTTGCGAGGGATATTTTTGGGTGTGGGGGTGAGTGAGTGAGTGAGTCGTAAGCAGTTCACGGGTTTTTGGCTGCAGGGTCTTACCTGTGTGTTCGGACTACCGGTATGGAAGCCCGGGGTTGGCAACAGCTTGTTCGCGGATGTTCGCTAAGTGAGGGGGAGCATGAAAGTGACGGGGGTTATATGCGGGAGATTTGCACTATCGTACCATGTATACTGTAAGGCTGGGTACAGTAAGACCAGATATCACGTCAATATCCTAGCAGTCTGTACCGGAGATCCAACCATATTTCTGGCACCCATTGGCTAAAACTCTTACTTCTGCCGAGTTCTTTATAAAGCTCACTCACAATGCGCGCAAAACATCCCTTGATCCTAGTAAAAGTTTATTTCCCTCGCTCTATCAAAAGAAACCCTTACACCCACGGGGGCGCGGCGGTGTGTCTGAGAAAGAAACGAATGAAAAAAATAATGACAATATGAGATCCCTCCCTTTCTTCTGCCGCCTTTTAAGCAAAGATGGGAAGTGTTCCTAAGTACTAGAAAAACAAAATAGTAGCAGTAAGCATTTATGCCGCTTACAGGATACAGTGAAAGACCATTGTAACTCACGTCAATTGGGTTGTTAAATCTCAGATTCTTGTCCAAACCCGAGATAGCCTGGATCTCAGACTCCTCCAAATAGAACGAGGTGACATCTAAATTCTCCAAGAGCCTATCCAGGCTGCTGGTCTTAGGGATGACAGCGAGGCCCCTTTGTGTCGCCCATCTCAGCAAAACTTGTGTGGGAGTCTTGCTGTGCTTCTCAGCAATGGTGGTGATGACAGGGTGCTCGAAGAGTGTGGGGGTATCGAAAGCCTTTTTCCAATCAAGCTCGAGGAAACTAGCGGGGCCAAATGAGGAGTATCCCGTTATGGCAATCCCCTCAGATTTGGCGAGGCGGATGAGATCAGGTTGAACAAGGTATGGGTGGTGCTCGATCTGTAGGGTGGCGGGCCGAATGCGACAATAACGAAGCAAGTCAAGGATCAGGGCGCCCTGGAAATTCGAAATTCCAATATTCTTAACTAGGCCCTCATCGACGAGCTCCTCCATCGCCTGCCAGGTCTCCTGAATTGGTACTCTAATAGGTTTGACAGAGCCATCTGGCGTGTTCCAGCCACTTGGGTAGGAGACGGCGGGATCAACATATTCAAGGGCAACAGCTATGAAATTGGTGTTAGCATGAGCACCCCGAAGCATAAACAACCCCCGAGAACAAAAACATACGAAAATGGATAAGGAAAAGATCAAAGTATTCCAGGCCCCACCATTCCAACTGTGTTTTGGCAATGGGCTTGACGCGCTCCTTCTCGTGGAAGGTGTTCCAGAGTTTAGAGGCGATGAAAAGATCTTCACGCTTTACGAGCCCCTCATCGATGGCACGCTTCACACCCTGGCCGGCCTCCTTCTCATTTCCATAATCTATTCCGCACGTTAGCCCCGCAATTGGAAGAGGGGTTAGCAGGAGAACACGTACCAAAAGCACCATCAAACAACCTGTAACCGGCTTTGATCGCGTTATAAACAGTGTCAGCACAGGTCTTGTTGGTGATTTTCCACAGACCGAGCCCGACAAGGGGCATTTCCTGCCCCGTAGGTTGAAGTTTAATAGTAGGAACGTTAACCATTTCGAATACGTGCGAAAGCAGTAGCGAAGAAATTTTGCTGACGATTGGGTTTTCACTATTGGTGATGTCAGAGTTGGCACTGGTCGTAAAAGGACGTCTGAAAAAACTGGCTATCACCTGGAGAGAAGACAAACAAACAACCCAAAGATGTGAATAGATATGTGGGAGGAGGGGCAGCAGAGAGGGCTTTTTATATGCAAGTCCCTACTCCAAACTTTGAATGTACCGGTACACAGGAACCCTAAAGGTTCTGGTGAACTGGTAAATTATGGAAGCTGCTAAGCGTAGATTGCGTGTGAGCGAATCAACTACCCTGAATGTGACTAGCTCGCACATAAGGTCTGCACGTAAGGTCCCCACGGTGAGGCCTGCTTGATTTGTTTTCTGGCAGCGGGATGCCAGCACACGTATATTTTTGGCGGCCCGGCCCTAGTAGCCAAAAGCTCCAGGACAACAAAAGTTCCATAAACCTATCCACAGTACTCTACCGTATATCACATTTCCCATGGTTTGCCTAAATATCAATAGAATAGATCTGAGTTATACGAGGTCGGTAGTATACCTGTGCCTGGGAGAATACAATACAACCACAACTGAACCCTGAAGATAATTGATGAGGGCCCGATCCACGCACCATAACTCAAAATTTCGCCCTAAAAGAGTAAAATATAAAAAGGGGAAAATCTAAGGCAATATCAATAGCAAATTTAATTCTTTTCGGATGCTCATCTATAGAGACTCTATGAGTATCTATCTCATCGTTCCCTTCTTTGAGAAATGGTTAGAAAACGCCCCACCCGGGAGGAGACGGGCTTGTCCAATTCTGCCTGTTATCCCTGCACTATCCCCTATTCAGCCAGATCTCCACGGCCAGTATGGTTCCCCCACGTTTCGGGGTAGACATGCGAGAAGCTTGCGCATGATGACCAAAAAAATGAAGAGAAATGGTCAACTGTCCCCATTGTCCAGCTATGGGTATATCAGATGAACACACCAATCAAGCATATGCACGCCCAGCCAGTTATGTGCTCGAGTACTGACCAACAGACCCAGCATTGCTAGCCATCTGAAAAAAGTTCCATGTTCCCTGGTTCCCTAGAATGGTGCCATTCCTGCCGCTGCAAAGCTTTTCTGCCGGTAATCGTAGGGGTACCGGCAGTTATGGTGCATGGGGATGATGTCGTATCCGCGTTTAGTTACACTTACACAATAGTCCTCAGTCCTTTGGTTAATTTGGCTATTATGTGCCCCCAGAGTATTGATCCTCTCCCTCAATATGCTAATGTTATGAGACAGGGACTCGCGGCGCCACAGGACTAAGGCCAGGTTAAATGTCGACCGTAGCTGCCGTACTTGCCTCCTAACCAGCTTCTTCATGACAGCCGTTTGGTAAAGAAAGAACTAGGCTTATTCAACGGAGTCATAGTATCTCACCCACTAGCAGGGGTTTTTGAACCGCACAGGGCTTATCCGTAGTTCCTAAGAACCTGCTAGCCCAAAGATAGCTTCGGAAGCACTCCAACCTCCGATGGGAGGCAGTTCCATCGGCCCTATCAGGGGTGCGGGTGGCACAGTGATATTTAAGCATAATGAATTTTCCGGACTCCGGGCCGTTCCTGGAATTCCCTTCTCGCAGGCGAGAGGCATGATGAGACCAACCAGGTATCATTCATACCGTGCATATGATCCAAACGGCGAGATTGATGCATAACGAGCATGTGATAGGCAAAGGCGGTCACCTATGGGGGCTGAAAAGCACCGAGGCGGGACCAGACAGCCCTATGTGCTCATGTGTGGGGTCCATGTACCCGTATTAACTTAGATGAGGGAAGTGTATGTCAGGACGTCTAAGTTTCCCATTTTAACGGGGACGGGAGAAAACATAACACCAGCGAAACAAAGCGGCGTGTTACTTAAGGGGAAACTTCGACGTCCTAAGACATATTTCTCTTACCGGTATTCACGTTAATCCGATAAGGTCCAGCATAACCTATCCCTTGAGGGAGCTTAGACGAGAGTCTGCCTGATCTCGATACTCCCAAAACTAGACATACCGGTATCAGTATACAGTATCGTTCGTAGTCCACCGAATTTGGTGTGGAGCGGACACTAGATGACTTCCCGTAAATATCTGGAACGCCCTCTAAATTTCGGTAGGCTATATCTTTACGCCAACAAACTACTACTATATTGAAAATTCCAAGGATAAAAGCTGTCTCCCTATATTATTGAAGAATTAGCCCCAATTTCGTACAGACGAAATGTCGTACTCGTTGTGTTTTCGACGACTGGGATTTAGAAATTTGGGGGTTTACGAGGTCATCCATTGCACCATTCCATTCGCTCAACCCCAGGCCGGTAACAATGATATTTGTGCGCATGGCGGTGGATAACGAATTGCCGGTATCCCCAACCAAAATTCCCAAGGCCTGGGGACGAATGCATCCAAGCGATTATATCCGTTCCGGCACTCTTCGCGGCTGTCAGCACGCTCTCCGGGATGTCCATCGCTCGGAGGAGGAATTCGAAGTAGGGCACTGAGGAGATTGAGTAGCTCACTGGGCGGATCCAGGAGAACCATGCTCTCGCCAAGGCTACTGGGAGGGCTAAGGTTTCGGGAATTGAGAGGCCCGGGGGGGCTAGATGAGGTGGAGGGGCTGTTTGAGGACCGTTAGGAGGGTGGTGGAGCTCACGTGAGGGCGAGGATAGTGTACGGTAGGTGCTACTATCCAGATGTGGATAGGATAGCTTTACCAGGTGAGAGAAGGCCTAGGTATGTTCTTTCCGTTGGTTCGCATTGCCGACGTTTTTCCATCGGGTATTGGGTTATATTATATCTTCGCCATGAATACCTAGGAGCTATCGTGAAGATTGGGTAATGATAGCTTGCCCTGGAAAGCCTACTTGGCAGGACATTTTCGAAAATGAGTGCTTACGTATCCTTCATCCCATAATATTCTCTGCTTCCCTCAGCGTTCTCGTCTAAACCCTCGAACTGTCAATACCTAACACCTTCCTCAAATGCTCCAGCAGCTCCTCCCTCCAGCCTAGCAAGTTTGTATTATGCCCAGCCAGCACAACCCACTACCACCAATCCCAAGCACATATCATCCACTCCCCCGATTACTTCACTCTTCCCAACACACTGCCCCCGTTTCCACACTGCCCCCGAGCAAGACACTTCGAACAAGAGTGGCCAGCGCCGGTTGATCCCTTGGTCAAGTACTCCAGCTATAATATAGATGGTCCCTCGCCATACGTCGTGGGGCATCAGCAATGTCAGTTTGCTCTAGTGTCAGGAACTGTACCGTACCATAGCTCATCGGGTGTTTTAATAATTTCTCTAGTTTCGCCTTATAGGAAAGGGATGTTTAGCAGTGGTATCATAGTCGGAGTTGGCGAGGTATGAGGTTTGATGCTGTCTCTTACAGGCTTAGAGGGCTGGTTAGTCTAGGTGGTGGCTACGTCCAGGCTTTCGGTCTGGCATGTCATAGGTACGAGGCAGTTGCATGGTATGATTCATGGGTTCCGGATTCACGAGGATCTGCAAGGAAGGTTTGCTCTTTGGTATCTCGGCAGAGTCAGCTCTGCGAACCATAACCTCCCACTCAATTTTCAACCCGTAGCCCCACTTCACCAAAACGCCAGCACAATTCTAACGGCCTAAGCTCGCACACACGCACCCGGATGGTCTTTTTCTGCTTTTTTTGCCTCAATTATGTGTCGAGCAGCCTGATGTACACAAGTAAATACTCCCCACCCATCATCCACATTCCAACCATTTTAAAAAAGAGCCCGAGAAAGAAAAAAAAAAGAGACGATGGACAAATTTAAGCCGCCCATTTCCTGCTGATCTTGGCAATGACTGTAATAGCAATAACAGTTAGCCACAAGACTCGCGAAAAAAAACCCTCCTCAAAATATCGGATAGAGTGATTTACCATGCATAGCGACGACGCTGAAGATAAAGCCCAAGCTGAGAACCAAGACGACAACAGGATCGACCTTAAGCCCGGGAGATTCGTCGGTGTAGAGCTCTAAACGCCATCGAATAAAAGAAGCCACAATTAGCGAGCTGCCGATTGCTACCACTTTCAAGTCCGTTTCATCGAGAAGGAAGAAAGGAGGCAAGAAAAAACGTACTCAACATAGTGCTAGAGCTTCCTCCAGCTCCAGCAGCTCTAGTGCTAGCCGGACGCGCATTCGCCGCCTGTGCGGCTCTGTCGGCGGCATTTCGTCGGCGGATGGCGGTCTTGGGCCCACCTGGGGGAGTAGGGGACGAAGGTCTGGATGAACGAGCACCACCTTCAGATCCGGAAGCGAGGCCGGTAGGAGAAGTCGCGCGAGGGGAGGAAGACTGTTAGGAAACAAAAGAACGTTAGTATGAACTTATAAAATTTCATCCCGGTTTTAGACATAGCGAGGGAAACGTTACCATTTTCTTTTTCTTCAAAAAAAAAAAGCGAAGGATGGGAGGGAAGAAAAAAGAACACGTATTAGAGACAGATAGAGAATGACTAGACTAGGAGAATAACAATGAAATGAGTCGAAGAGAGTTTGTGTGTGAGAATGTGGTGTTGAAGAGGAACTTGAGGTGGTTGTCGGCTGCGAAAGGGGCTTAGAGAGTAGGAGAGGACACATCTCGACTTTTTTCCGGGGCAACGTGTGATGCCCAGACTTTTGATGACAACGACAGGGGTGCGTAGGGAAATGATTTCCAGACAGAAATTGAATGGGTGAACTTGCGGTGCGGTTTCAATGATTGGGAGGTGTGTTTTTTTCCCTGTGAGGGCCAGCGATGAGGTCGGTTTATCATTTGGCTCTCGACGTTTTTAAAAGTCTCTTGAGCACTTACTTCCTATTTTCCCCATGTTGAGAGCCCCACTCATGGCCTCTAAAAGAGCCTGGGGATAACACAGGATTCTCCCGAAGAGTTATGTAATCCTGTGAGCGCACAATTCACAAAAAATTACATGAAAGCTATCCCGAGTATCCACAATGGACAATAAATGTTCTCAAGATAAGAAACCTCATAAGTATGGTACAGTACCTCCTCACCAAACGAGGACTCACTATTAAGCTAATCCACCTCTCCAGCCCATCCAAAAACCACGCCCACCGCACTGTGCCGAGAACGCACACACTACCCCACCCAGCACAAAAACGGAGCGAAACCTACTAACCCAACCTCTACTCTAACTTTCTTCTTTTAGTAATGGGACTCACTTGCTCACTGTTTTCAATTGGAATGCTGGTATGCAAACACCCAAGCCCAAGTTAAGCAATATCCGATACGCTCATGATGCGATGAAGCTATGCCGGAAGTTTAGTGCATCCGGCGAAGGAATCTATAGTTCGCGAGTGCAAGAGCTGAGCTGTTCTTAAGAAAGATATGAATCGCTGCTGGTTTTCATAAATAGAAACCTTCAGAACTCCCAATTCGGTTGTTTGAAGGAAATTTTTAAGTTCGCACGGTCCAGGGGTTTGTCGGTTTGGGGAATACCTATGAAAAAATGGGTGTGTTGTCAGGAATCTCAGAAACTTTTTGCCCCGGAGCAAGAGAAAATAGGGATCTGTCTAGCCCAGCTCCCCACAATACCTCTAAAGGAATAGTGTAATTGTCTTAGCCAACTTACAATATTCCTTTAAACAACCAAATTGGGAGTTCTGAAGGTCTCTAATCCGAGGCACCGTAGTACGATTTGATAATTCCATATCAAATCACAACATCTCAAACGAGCACCCCTAACTGCCAATACTCGAGTATGATATAGTACCTGTATTCCCGTCTCTAATTTCCTATCATCATTTGTTTAAACCTAGGGGTTCCCTCATCAAGCAAGCAGTGGTTCGAGCCAACAAAAAACAAGACAAAAATCAAAGTCTGGAAACTATGGAAAGAGAAAAGAAAAAAGGACAAAACCAGCCCAATGCGGTACAGTTACTCCCGCGATATCAACAAAGACCCTATCAAGGCCAAAGGATAATAAATAGGATGTGTATATTGTGATTTTCTAAAAGGTCGTCACAACATCCGAAGTTCAAAAATTCTAGGAATCTTTTTTTTTCTTGGCCTCAGAACGCCAGATATCGTATCAGTGGAGATTGGTGAAAAGTACCACAGTATACCTAGTCCTTCAAGGTGGTTTTTGTGGTATACCGGTAGTCTGTTAAAGCGCCACTTGCGTCTTCAGAAACAGTTTCAGTGAGAAGAAAAAAATCGAGTAGGAAAAGGCATGGACCGCAAGTCGCGACAACCTTTTGGAAAATTACAATAATATGAAGAAGGAAAAGAAAATAAAAGAAACAAAGATAGGGTACTGATCCCTAATGATTCTACCACTGAGAAGAGGCTTCGTCTCTTCGCCTTCATTTCGTTCCTATTTCCGGTCGCCGGCGGTTTTTGCTTCCCCATTCAATTTCCCAAAAGCCCAGCCATGTTGAATTCTGTAGAGCCGCGAGCGAGAGAAATAGAATAAAAAAAGGAAGGAACAATGGGCTAGGGTTTTTTTTTAAAATTTTTTTTCAAACTTTTATTGTTTTGAAAAACCATTCCCGATGAGCTGTTGAATGTTTTTATGTTCACAGAATCCCAACCACCCTAAGAACCCGAAGAAAACAAGAGAAAACACAAAACACCCCTATAACAATGATTTCGGACTAATGGAAGGTGTTAGGCCTCTTGGCTGAGAAGACCTTGGTGCCAACAGCCTTGGGTACACGGTGAGGGAGAGGGAACTTCAGATCCTTGGTCATGAGCTGCTTGAGGTATGGGCGCTTGACATCCGAGGTCTTCTCAATTTCGACAACCTTGAGGATCTAAATTTCGGGAGAACACATTAGACTTTGTCAAAAGACTTTCCCACGAGGGATCGTGACTCACATGGATCGACCGGAAACGAGCGCGGTGCCTGGCGGCCATATCCTGGTAGAGGGATTGGACGGCATCGGTGCGAGAAAGCTCACGGTACTCCTTGTACATGTTGTGGGTTCCGCTACGGGAGTCATAGCGGATCCAGATTCCAAAGTTCTTGACTTTCTGAGGACGCTTCTCATGGATCTATCTCCCGTTAACTGCCCGTTGCTACAGTCCTTTTTTTGTCGGATGGATTTTAACCAAACTACATACCACATTCAAAGACACAATCTCACCGGCACTCTTTTTGACTTTCCTGAGCTTCTTGAGGAAATACCAGAAGCGGGATTTAGCGACGACGGTGTTGGGAGCGAAGAGGCGCATGCGGTAAAGCTTGGGAGTCGGATCCGCATCCGAGGGCAGTTTGCGGCCGATAACCTGGTATTCCGATAAGCGACCTGTAGAAAAAGTGTTAGTGCAAAGTGAGCCGGAGAGTATAGCTGTAGTCGGGCATGGGCGTGGGTGACCGGACGGATAGGATTGGAAATTGTACTGATACATACAATTTCCAATCCTGTCTGTCCGATCACCCGTATATTGGAACTAAAACTTTGGAGAGATTTTTAGTCAGAGGCCAATGTGCAATCTCTCCTTGGTTCCTTCCTCCTCCCCTCCTGCTCCCTCCCAAATGGTCCGGGAGAGGGAAAATAAGAATAGGTAAAACGTACCCATGCTGTTGTGATTATAAATTAGCGGATAAATTCAAGATATAAGGTGAGGGGCAGAAGAGCTTTTCTTTTTCAGACTACTCACGTTGGATTATCGTCGGTTGATGGTCTGTTGAGAGTCGACTGGTGTATCGAGGGAGTTGTTGCTGGTCGTCACTTTTCCTTTTGAGTTTCGGTCGGGTCCTGATAGTACAGGGTTGCTATATTGTTGGTGTGGGACTGCTGAGGTTAGGGCTAACCCTTGTGTGCGACATAGATTCTCATGCATTAGATCGCGGCGCACCCGGGTAAGTACTCGGGCAGGGACGAAAAAATCGGAATAGGGGATCGGCAAGATCCTTCAGAGAGGGAAGTAGAGAGTAAAGCAGTTTGGAACAAATGGGGGCTTGGCAGACATCAGAAAGCTGGATGACGTTTTAAAGATTTGCTTTACTTCCGTGAACTTGACAGTTCATGAATTACTATAAACCCTTTGGTATTCATTAGATTCCTGAGCTTCTAGTGAAGCTAAAGGGTAGGTTTGTCCCACCCTTGCCTAGTTTTGAACCAGAATCATATCCAACTGCATGGTGCAACATTCTTAGTGTAGCTACAGTCTTAAGGTGTCTTTCAGACTGATCTGCACAACTCAGTGCACCACGGGGAATGGGGTGATGACCCTGCGCCAGATCAAAGTTCCGTGTCCGAACTTGGAACTTACCGAACGTGACATTCCCGTTGCGTTTTCCCCGCAATCCTTCCCAAACAACCTTCGGTTGAGCCTCTCGTCCCACCTCTCATGTTATTACTATACCACCGCCAGCACCACCACCACCACCACTCAATATAGCCATCACTAACACCTAACACCTTTACTATGACCACACTCTAGTAAGTAAAACCCTTCTCCCCATTTCTCCAAATTCTACTACTACCATTCTTAAACCTAACCAATGAAAATAGTAAAACATTTCGCAGAGCATTGACCACCAAGGACGGTGCTCTACTCGGCAGCATCTTCTCCCCCGAAAATCCAGACCGTGGGACATTCGCGTTCTCTACAAATCACGAAAGGATTCGCGGTGACGTCGAATACGAAATCTCCGGTCTGACCCACTTACGCGATGAGAATACCAGAGGTGCTTGGGTCGACACCTTGGTCTCCTACTGGAAGATAGCATACATCCTGGAGCGGGACGATGGAGCAGATGTGAGTTGGGCGAAGGCTTACGAGGGGCAGAAGGATCTTTTACTGTTGGTCCCCGTCTCTTCTTCGAAAGTTTAATATTGATTGCATAGCCGACTAATGACTTTATGTGATTCTTGCACGGGAAATAGTGCTATGGTTAGGGGTTATACAAAAGGGAACTGGCCGCACTGGACACTTCCCGTTATGTACCAAATTTGTCTATCTTTAAGAACCGTCGCTATATTATCAGATGACCAAGCACGAAGACTCGGGAAGTCCTCGGAACACCTTGAGGATGCGGCAAGGTATATTAATAAAGCTTTTACATTATGCATCAGTGATCGGTATGTTCACATCTTAGTGCGTTGCTTTAGGGACGGAAGGTCAGCCAACTAACGGTATTATAGCGCTCCTATTGAGGAATCGAGAAAATGGGGAACTTATTATATTGTCAACCTGATGTTCAAAACTTACTTTAAGGTATGTGTCTTTACCCGGATGCTGATGGCATACTAACAATTGACCAGTTGAATTCTGTCGGTCTAGCAAAAAACATACTTCGTGTGCTTCCCGCCTCCCTTGCTGATATGCCACCCTTGGAAGCATTCCCAAAAAGTCATGTTGTTACCTTTAAATACTATTGTGGAGTTGTCAGCTTCTTAGAAGAAGACTACGGGAGTGTACGTTACTACTGCACCCCTCCTCCTCCGCATTATAGCAATTCCGGTTCTAACATCCAACCATAGGCAGAAACACACCTAACCTACGCCCTGGACAACTGCAAAGCCGATTCCATCCGCAACAAAGAGTATCCCCTCCCCCTATACCCACCTACCCACCTACCCACCTACAATCGCTCGACTAAAACTCACCTAGACTAATCCTAACCTACCTAATCCCAACAACAATGTTAACAAAGCACAAACTCCCAACCCCGGAACTCCTCTCCCGTTTCCCCCGCCTAGCAGCACTCTTCAACCCAGTCTGCAAAACTATTAAATCCGGCAACCTCCAAGCCTTTGACGCCGCCCTCCGCCACGGCGAAGAAGAATTCGTAAAGCGCAGAATCTACCTCACCTTAGAGCGAACGAAAGACATCGCCATGCGAAACCTCTTCCGTAAAGTTGTCCTGTACCAGAACGAGGAGAACAGGACCAAGATCCCCGTGAGGCAGTTTCAGATCGCTATGGGGTGTGCCGGGCGAGGGGAAGGGCTGGGGGGCGGTGTATATGCGGATGGGACCGGTGGCAACGGTGATGGTGAACATGGGGCAGTGGAGGCGGACGGCGACACGGTTATGCGGTCGACGCCGGAGAGGGTCGAGGTCGAGGTCGAGGAGGTGGAGTGTTTACTGGCTAATATGATCTATAAGGGCCTTATGAAGGGCTACATCTCCCGCGAGAGGCAGACCGTCGTGTTGAGTGGGAAAGAACCGTTTCCTGGAACCGTAGTGTAAATTATCACCTGGGTGTGTGCTTTTCCGCTTTGGTCGGGGTTAATAATATCCCACATCGCGTCACGGGTTTTCCTAAGGATGACAATATACGAGTTTTTTATATTATTTTTATTATTGTTATTATTTTTGCTGCTCTGCTGCCGGAGCTTAACTTAGCTGGAGAGGGAGGCGGGCTTCTTTCTCTCAACTACAGTATTCATTCTGTCTCTGTGTGAGAAAAGCAAAACATTGTGATTTGGATCAACATGTTTGCTGCTGCTCCAGGCAACAGCTTATTTTCTCCTTGTCCTTCTTTTCCTAATTGCGGTTGTTTCATTATGCTACTACCATATGAATGGATCATCTTTCTTTTCTTTTCTTTTCTTCTTTTTTTCACAGTATAGGAATGGGTAGAGGATTAGTATAGTACTTGTATGGGGAATTGAATTGAATTGAGTTGAATTGAAAAGTGGTAGTGTATAGTACATAGGGAAGGTTTAGTAGCGGGTATTATCTTACTGTTAGTGCTGGAATGCTTTCGTATGGTTTCTATAACTAAAGCTCATGCAATTACCGTACGAAGGGAGGGAGGTAGTGAATTAGACGGAACTGGGTTTTCAAGAATTGGCATTCCCCTGCCGTGCAATGATATGATAATGGTGGAGGAATAAAAAAAGAAGCCTATTTGTCAGGCTTCTGAGGCATCCCCTTCCATCTAAAATTTATAAACCTCCTCCTTCTTATACCCCAACTCCTTCAAAATCCCCTCCACTTCCCCCTGATCCGAGGGACTATTCTTAACGCCACTAATCGCCTTATACATCCCCGGGGGCCCACACACGAAGATCTTATTATTCCCACTGCCCGGTTCCGGCAACACGGTCTTGAGTAACTCCTTTGTCACGCGTCCCTGAGTAGCCCGCTTCGACAACAAAGGCTCATTATCCACCAGATATAGGGCCTTAAACCTCTGTGGGTACGTATTCTCCAAGTTCTCCAGCTCCTCTTTCAGCAATATGTCCTTCTCCGAGATGTTACCAAAGACTAGGGTGACCTTGGTCTTGTCCTCTGGATTACGGAAGATGGAGCGCATGAGTTGGTACATGGGGGTTATCCCCGTGCCGCCGGCAATGAGCGCGATGTGTTCATGCTTGTTCGGCGTCCACTCGTATTTTGGTATAGGCCCTTTGAAGGAGAGGGTTTGGTTTATTGCCATTGAGTGTAGGTGTTTGCTCAATCGCCCGTTATCGTATCTCTTCACCACGAGGTCGAGGTAACCACGGGCGTCTTCGTCGTTTACCGGGGTGTAGGGTCTGATTGTGGGCTTTTCATCGGTAGGGGCTTTATATTTTGCCAGGACGGCAGCTAGGAGAGTATGTTTGTTAGTGACTTTGGTGTATTTTCCCATCGGAGGTGGGGATGGAAGGAAGGAAGGGAGAGGGCTTACAGGCGACTTTCAAGCCACTAACATGATTCTCACTCGGGAGTTCGAAGCGGAACTTCTTCGTATTAGCAGTCACGGACTTGATATCTGCTAACTAATACATTCCTTCATTAGCATCTCTTCCAATCTCCCCACTCCACCACATCCCTCATAGAAAAGGAACATAGCAAACAACAAACCTTCAAATCAACCCACTCCCCATCCCCCTTCAACGTAATCTCCGGCGGTCCTAATGCAACCTTATCCTTCTCGCCGACGGTGGTGTAATAGTAGTAATACCCTGCCCCAGCAGCAATCCCTACAATTGCAGAGTACACTAACGCATTGGACCTCTTCGGCTCGTCAGTTGCAGCCGAAGCATAAGCTCTGCAAGAACAAGCAGTAGGAGTGAAGCGGAGGGGAGTGCGGGCGAAAATGGCACGAGCAAACATGTTTATTTTTTTATCCTTTACGCAATCTATGGGGTATTTAGGGAATTGGTGAAAGGAAAGAAGGGAGATGACGACGGTGGAGAAGGTGAGAGGATGAGAAGGTGAGAAGATGAGAGGGGAGAAAGGAGAAAGGAGTAGACGGGCGGAACAGAGTAAGAGAGCGAGTGTTTGTGTAGGTCGTTGCCAGTCGTGGTGGGGGGGTGTAATCGAATGACGCACTTTTTTCCCCGCGGTCAGGGCTGCCGTTGCCAAGAGGTGAGATGGGGAATGGGGATTACTGTACGAGGGCTGCTTGAGGCTCTTTTGCTGGACTAAGGCGGGAACCAGGGGTTCGGTTATTTCTATCCCAGGCTTGATAGGGCTTGGGCTAACCACTGGTTTCCATTCACAATTACGGTACGATTTTGATGACAAACTTCGTCGGGACCCCCATTTTACACCAAAAGTGGCTGATTTTAATCACTTACAACTCATCTAAAAGCAATATAGAACTAACAAAATCAATGCCATGCTAGTAGTGCAGGCAATTCCCTAGACTTTCCAGGTAGAAATTATAAGATTCTTTTTTTTCCACCCCACCATGAGGGCTGAGATCTTGGGATCCGGATTGGATATTGTTGCAGTGAGCATTTTGTATGGGAAACTCATATAAGATTGGAGGTATGAT
>Ga0307507_10001402_pt1 | contig 54127 bp, 12 predicted proteins | sample 7_EM_MG_FD_207223 | JGI IMG/M metagenome (GOLD analysis project Ga0307507, IMG submission 207223) | Populus trichocarpa ectomycorrhiza microbial communities from riparian zone in the Pacific Northwest, United States - 7_EM | ecosystem: Host-associated > Plants > Roots > Unclassified | place... | reverse complement strand
GCTGCGTGTCAAAAAAACACGACATAGGCTAGTCGGTCGAGTTGCCAAATGACCTCAACTGCGCGCCAATTGCGTCAACCACCAACCATTGAGGCCATTGAAAGGGTACCATATTTTGCCGATGTAAAGTAGTTATAAAATAATGCTTTAGGTTATTAAAAGCTTATTTGCATTTAATAGTCTATTTAAATTTTATATTCTTTCTTATTAGGTTTATTAACGGCTAAATAGTTTCTAAGAAGTGGTTAATAAATTATTAATAGAAATTTATAAATTCTAAAAATCCTTAAATGTCTTATACATTACTAGGGCTTTCCTAGTTTATAATCGCGGCGACTTTCTTAGGGTCTATTTTAATTCTATTATAGGATATTATTAAGCCTAAGTATATAACCTTAGATGTGTGGAATTTGTATTTTTTAATATTATATTATAGGCCTATATCTTATAGGCGTTTAAGGACCATTTTAATATATTTCCAATATTTAGAAAGCAAGGATAAGTAAATTAAGATATTATTAATATATTAAGGAATTTATAAAGTATATTATTAATATATTGCTAAAACATACTAGGACCGTTTTTTATACTAAATAGCATTACTAGGTATTTAAAGAGTCCCCATTGCATGCAAAAAGCTATATACTTTTTATCTTCTTTATATATATAGATTTTATTAAAGGCGGCAACTATATTAAGCTTTATAAAGTACTATACCTTTACTAAATAATTAAGCGTCTCTTAAATTAGGGGAATTAGATATTGGTTTTAAATTATAATTATATTTAGAGCTTAATAGTTAATATAGAATCTTAAGCCTCCTAGCTTTTTAATAAATAGTATAGGTACAGTTGCTTGTATCAATTTAATAATACAAGTGAGTCATATCCAGGGGCACGAAATACGTATAGTATCGTATGCTCTTTTGGATAATGGTGACTGTCAATTCTATTGAGGTAGACTACGTAGTCTATATACTAACGCGCCTCCCCCTTGATTAGTCAGCACACAAGTGGTTGGTGCACCAAACGCGTAACTACGCGTCTGGTATACCATGTGCTGTAATCATACACTGGCGGCACTTGAAAAATAGACCCACTTGTATATAGCCCCCGTAATTGCTTTAATAGAACCGTAGAACATAAAAGAAATACATAGAAAATCCCTCCTAAGGTGCCTTCTGGGCTGCCTTCTAAACGGTGCTCCAAGTTGGCCGTAAGTCCTGCTTACGGTCCGTAAAATAAACCGTACGGCCTTCTAACGGGCCATAGATGAACCGTACGGCCTTCCAACGGGCCGTAAATGAACTATACGGCCTTCTGACGGGCCGTAAATGAACCGCAAGTGCTCTGTTAGTCTCGTTCCACCCATTCTATAACCTTTAGATTGAGCTTATTTGTGTCAATTAGGGTTTTAAGAGCTTGGCACGGCTTTGCCTTAGTTATGGCGTCTGCTAGGTTGTCTCCGCTGCGGATCTATTTGACCTCTGTAATTTTACGTTGTTTATAGGCCTAATGTAAGCATATTAGGTTGACTATAAGCCTCTTCTCTTGTGTTGTACCTAGTTTAACTATGCAGTTATAAAGTGACTTTAAATTGGTGCATAGAACCAGGGGTAATTGCTCTAATTATAGGATCTTCTGGATTGTTGACTTAATTACGGCTCCTATATTAAAGCCATAAGCTAGTGCGTATAGCCTAGAAGCTAGTATACTGCGGGTTACTTATTTTCATTTAATTGAAGACTAGTAGAGTATATTTGCATCCTAATTACGGTCTGTAAGTACAATTACAAAGCCAATTTGTAATAATAGGTCCCTATTATTAGCGAAGGAGGCGTCCGTAAATACTAGTAAGCTAAGGGAATTTAGGTCTAGTGGTACAAAAGTAAGTCCTCTTATTGCATTATTAATTTACTACTAAATGCGTTTATTAAGCTGCTTAATATTTTCCTCTTATGGATCTGTTACCTAGGCCGTAAAGGATAGATTATAGGCAGATTTGGGTTAATAGACTATAGCAATATAGGCGCCTCTTGCACGCTATGCAACGTATTAGTCCTTTATGTTTACGGTCTTATAGGTCTCTCTGTGGGAACTAGTAAGGTCCATAGGCTTTACTATAATAAGCCTTAGGTTTTAAGCTTGGTGTTCCTAAGTTAGCTAGATTAGGTTACCCTTTTATATAATTAAGCCTCTATTAAACTTAATTAGAGTCTACTTAGTTAACTACTCTCGCGGCTTTACCAAGAACTTTGCCTCTTATAGTTTAGTCTCTTTAGCGTCTGCAAAAGTCCGGTCCGTTAAGAAGAGGGTATTATCTGTTTAGAGTCCAACAATACTAAGGCCGTTTGATAGGGTGTATAGGAGGTAGGGGTTGTAGGTTAACTGTTCTATTTTAAGTTTACTAACGTAATGCTAGTAATACGTTTTAAACTAGTGGTTTTTAGCTTCTAGCACTCTATAAAGGGGTTTTATAACCTATAAAATTGTTCCTAGTTACAAATTAAGTTCAAGGGGTAGTTATATAAAGATATCTCTACTTAGGTAGGTATTAGACTGTATATAGGCTTGCGAGATATCCTGTAAGTAGAGGGCTATGGGTTTGGTTTACTATAGTCCAGGCATAAGTGCAAGTATAATCCGTTAACTAACTTGTTGAATTATAGGCAATTATATAAGGACTAAGTCCTTTCCCCGGTTGTTATAAGCTTATACAATAAGCCTTAATTTCTTAAAGGCTTTGTTAGTACTAGGGTGCTTAATCTTATTAACAAAGCGTAAGTTAAATATACAGACGCCTTGCGGGATGCCTTTTTCCGTTACAACCGCAAAGATGCCCTTTTTAAGTAGTCCATTAATCTCTTTACGTTGTAAGTCTGTAAAAGGGGTTTCCTGTACTAGAACTAATATATCCGTAGGTAGGGGTTGTCTTACAAATATGCCTGCGGAGGTTAGGTGATTCTCCGTTATAGGGTTCTTAGTTATAGGGTGCTTTTAGGGGCGTCCTTAACCACGCTTTATGGCAGGTTTAGCGGGTTTCTAGGGGACTTCTAAAGTGGGCAGGGGTGCTTCCGGTTTGTCTGGTTTGGCGGGTGCTTTTAGTTTATCTAATTTGACATTATAGGTGTTTTCAGACCAAAAATAGGGTTTTATAGACGTGCTTCTAAAGCTAGTTGGTCCGCTAGGAAGTTATACATAGCACGTTTCGTCTTTTATAGCTAGTAAACAATAAGGTCCAGTCTAATTACCACTCTTACGCTACATAAGGACTTTAGAATTAAGCAGGAGGTTATATACTAAGGTTATATTAGGTCCGTTATAGTGGTGCAGAGCGTTATTAACAGTTTGTTTAGCCCGTAATTTAACTATTTCGGCTATTGCCTTCCGTATTGCGGCTGCTTAATCCGTAATAAACGGGGCAGGAGGGTCCAGTTTGCCTATCCTTAGGTAGGCTCTATAAACTAAGAGGGTAGGTACTAGTCTGTTAGGGCTAGTGGTGTTATTAACAGCTTTTATAGCCATCTGTAAAGCTAGTTCCTTTTAAATGTCCTTACACTTGTCTATAATAATCTAGTAAGCTCTTTATAGAGCTAAGTAAGCTCGCTTAATAAGCCTAATAGACTAGTGCGCCTTAACTAGAACGGCTTTTGTTAAAATAGCCATAGCTGTAGCGTACTGTTGGAATTCCTTACTAATAAAGTTCCTACTGGCGTTGTAGGTGATATACTTAGGGGGTCTAACGTATGTGTTAATCTAGCAGGTCCGTAAAATGTCCTAAGTATATTTTACGGATATATTTTATAACTAATGGGCGGCTTAATAGCGGGTTACCTTATTAATTATATGCAATACTAGGCTGCTGTTAATGTATATAATGTCTATGTATACTAAGTGGTTAAAATTAAGGTCTTTATAAAGAGTAAACTTAAATTGGCCTAGGGAACGTCTGTATTTCTAGCAGAAGGAGCAGTATTTAGTTAGGTGGTTAATTACCTTCCTATTAACGTTGTTATGTCTAGAGCGTTTAAGGACTCTATACAGCTTTTCAGCTAACGGGTGGCTGAAACAGTGGTATAGGCGGTAGATTTCCGTACTAGTAAGGTAGCATGGGTTATAGTTAAAAGATTCCTAAATGTAGGTCCGTAAAGTCTCTCCCTATATAAGGAACGGGTGTCCAAATTATTATATAATTAGTAGGGTGACATGCTTGCTTCCTAGGGCAGTTATAGGGCCAATTAAGGTGTCTGTAATATTGTTATAGTAAACCTATAACCTATCTATATCCGTAAGATAGAGTAGAAAAGGGGTGTCCGCTTTTACTACGTGGAAGTTAACTAGGCTAATTAGGGTCTTAACTGTAACTAATTTAATTAATACAGTTAAGCCAATGCCGAATTAGACGTTTACGGCCCCAGTTTATATAGTATTAATATCCGTATTATTATTTGTAGTAGTCTTATATATAAGGTATTGTCCGTAACCTATAGTAGACTTCTTAGAGGCACCTATATTGATTATAATACCATAGAATTCTTTGGGGGTATAGCGTTCTGTGATAATATATGTAAATGGGTCCTATTCGCGGTCTATAACATCCGTAATAGGTCTAATAGGTGTGCTTATGGGCTGGTTTTTAGGTGCGATTAAGTGTATAAAGGAGCGGTTGGCTAATACGGTCGTAATATTAAAGGCTTGGCCGTCTATAAAAGGTCTAAAAGTAGTTAGGAATATCTTTAAGGTCTCCTATTCCTAAGTATCTAAGTTAAAGTTAATTATAAGGGCTTCTATTAACTTGTTAAGGGGCTCCTTTACTTTCTTTTCTTTATAGTTTAAGATAAACTGGTTGATCTAATTATTAAATCTCTTCTTAGACTTGTTACATTCTTTCTAGGTATGCCTTATAGACTAATATCCTTCCTTACCGCATACAAAGCACTTTTGGCTAGTTTGTCTATAGGGGTATACTTTTATATGGGAGTTGCTGTGGGGGTTATAGGTAGGACTTAGTTAGTACGGGTACTGCTAGCAGTAGCGGCGGTCCGTAAAGTAGGCATCTAAGTTAGTTTGTGGGTTTTATAGGTCTGTAATAAAGGCTTAAGTACTACCTAGAGGGTTTAAAACTTTATACATTACAATAGAGGACTATAAATTATTAATAAGGCCAGTTAAGGTGTCTGCAGGCTTATAATAGGCGTATTTATAGGGTTCCGCTTCCTAGTAGGCTATAATAAGTTTATTATGCAGGAAGTTATCTGTTTAAAGCTTAGCATTAAAGCCGTGCTATAGGTGCCGAAGGTCTTTAATAAGGATTTGCAGGCACTCTATAGTTGATTTTTTGGTGTTCTTATTAATTATAGTCCATAACTTAATCGCATTCCATTATATAAGGATGTTACGCTTATATTCTAGCCCTTTAAAGTAGTTATGTGTAGCTTTACATAGCTTATTAAAGGGAACACTAAGGGGGTTGCTCTTAAGGTTGGTGTAATAGTGGTTAAGGGCTAGGCCGCGTAGCATGGTAGAATAGGCTTGGCTAAACTCCTATTTAGGAATATTAGCCTTCTAACAGAGGTCCGTAAAGATAGTTAGTTTAAAGTTAAAGTTGTTGTTTTTACTACTGTACTTGGATTTGTCGGTATAGAGCTTAGCTAGGTTGGCTAGCTCCTTGCTATAGGTCTTTATTTAGGTGGTTTGCGGATCTATGACTTAAGTGACGGGAGGGTTTTGGTCCGTATTTTAGTTTGCGGAGGTATTATAATTATAGTCTATAACTAGAGTACTGGGTATGCTCTGGCCCGTAAGATTAATTCTAAGATCTCTTTAGTCTATAGGGCGAATTTGGTTAAATGGGTTGTCTATAAGACCAGAGATCCTATTAAGTTTAAAAGAGGCAAAGAGTCTGCTAGTTTTAATGTAATCTAGGATTTACTCTTTAGTCTATTCTATTTGGTCTTCTTTGTATAGTATATTGTATAAAGACCGTGTAATAGTAACTCGTTTATCCTTCTTAATCTATACACCTTGGTAACATAGAAGGGTTTATAGGTTACGGGTAGCTACAAGGTTGTAAGTCTTAAAGATAGCTTCCGTAAAGTCTGTAAAGTCTTCCTTGTATTATTCCTATAGATCGTTGTTTAGGAGCCTAAAGTATCCGTATTTAAGGATTTTGAAATTAATGTAGTTGTTGACGCCGTCCGTAGACGTAAGGTTGACTCCTTAACTCCACTTCTTTTGACCTTCGTTGATTTGCTTGCTTATATCTGCCATATTATATAGCGTAGTATGTCTGTATAAGCTGTAACGGGTAGTAGTAGCTTGTAGCGGGTGGAGGAGGTCTTGTAATGGTCCGTAAAGGTAATTAACGGGTCCGTAATGGTTTGTAGGAGGGTAGGGGGTTCCGTAAAGGTCTGTATTTGCGTTTATAAACTTCCAGTAAACCGTACTAAGACTTGAATAAGTATATAGAATTGGTAATAGTCCGTAATCCCTAACTTCCGACCTTCTAGTAGGTCGTACTAGGATTGAACAGGTGGTTACTATTATGTATCGCTCAGGGGAGGTATCAAGTGATTGCTAATCTGTACGCGCTCACTGATCAGTGTTTGTATTAATTTAATAATACAAGTAAGTTATATCCAGGGGCATGAAATACGTATAGTATCGTATGCTCTTTTGGATGATGGTGACTGTTAATTCTATTAAGGTAGACTATGTAGTCTATATACTAACGCGCCTCCCCCTTAATTAGTTAGTATATAAGTGGTTGGTGCACCAAACGCGTAACTACGCGTCTGGTATACCACGTGCTGTAATCATATAATAGTAAATAGAGATTAGCTAGGGCGAATAAATTCTTTTTCTAGATGCTTATTAAGGTATTATTATATTATAAGCAGTTCTTTTTATAATATACCATATAGTGGACTAAACTTTAGTATTATGCTAGGCTTAAGTTCTATCTTAAAATTATACTTATCTTAGTGTAGGGCTAGTTAGTCTATAAATCTTTTTTTAAATTTATTAATTAGATTATGGTACTCTTTGGGTATAAGAGGTTAAGGGTTAGGATATTATTTTAGTTCTAGTGCTTTCTTAATATCTTCTATAGTTATAGTAAAGATTTTATAATTATATTTTTTTACTAATAATATAAAAGGCGTGGTTTAAATTATATAAAATTTAAAAGGTTTTAATAAAATATCTTTATATTCTTTACTATAATTAGCAGTTATAAATTTATTATATTGGCTTAGGGTTTATAGTAAGGGCAATTTATATATAACGGGCGCTCCTAAAAGGTACATATTAAATAAGATAGATGAAGGTTTTACTAATATCCCACTAATATTCCAGAGGAGACATGGTCAGATAGATAAGAGGTAAAGGGTTTTACTAGTGTCTTAGAAGGATTATATAGGGAGCTAGTTCTCCTCTAAAGAAGAACTAGCGATTAGTCTCTAAATAGAAGAAGTTAGAAAGCATTTGTTCTTTAATATATAAAGCTTGTTTTACCTTTAACTTACCTTCTACTTACCTATAACTCTTATTCTACACTATTGATTAAATAACCATATATTCTAGTTAGACTGGCCTTTTACAATTCTAATTACTTATAATCCTTTACGGAAGGAACGTATAGCTATTAATTAATAATGACGGGCTATACCTCCTTACCCCCCAAAACAACGCCCTTACCATAAGAGGCTGGCAGAGTCTCCCTAAAGGAGCGCATCCCCTCTACTTATAAAGGAGTAAATTAAGAAGCTATGGCTAGTCCATCTAACTTTCTAAGACCCTTAAAAACAATTACCACTAGGGAGTTATTAAAGCGGTTACTACGCAAGACCTTATAAAAAATAAAGGAGTTAGAAATATAATTAAAATAAGTATATTAAGGCTACCAAGAACAATTGTAAGGATAATTGGGAGAAGTATAGACACTTTAGACATAAAGCGGACTTAAAGGGGCAACGCTATACTATACTGTAATATTAGATAAACTTAAATTCCACATAAAGGAACCTAATAAGTATAATAGTAATAGTCTCTAGAACTGTAATTGTTTTATCTATTAATATAAAACTAAGTTTCGGCTAGATCTAAAATGTTACTCTAATAAGTATAATTAGACACTAATTGCTTCTACCTTCCTACGTAGCACTGTTAAGAGTTTATAGACACGCTATAAGAAGAAACTTACCACACCCCTTAGATTTAGCAAATTTAAGTCCTAGTTAGTTAATTAGGTCCAAAACCCTACTAATTAAGAGATGGATTATAACCAGTAATACCACAATATAAAACAGCAAGAAGGCTAGAGTGTAGTCTAGTTTATAAACTACTTAAAAGAGCTACAAGATAATATACCCTACTCAGACCTATAGGACAACACTATATAACTTTATTAGTTACTTGCTAAGTTATAACCTAAGATTTGATAGGCTATATAGGAGAAGGGTAAAATTCCTACCTCTTAAGAAAAGCTTATCTCTAAAGCTACTTAAATTAAGAATGCTAAAAGAGACCATTTAGGCAAGTAAAAGGAACCAGACGCTAATAATAGGGGGGTATTCCAACTTAACCGCTCTATAGAAAGATAATATAAGTAGGCTTTATAGCCCTAGAGCAACGCTAGTTAACCGCAGAATAATAATAGGCAAAAACCTAATCCGAATAAATAGAATTAAGAGACACGTGTTTGCTATAACTATAGCAAGAAGGGCCATATTTAGCGCTCCTACTGGCAGAAAAAGTAAGAGTTGGAATTAGAAAAAGAGAGAGCCTAGTAGACCTTTACTTCCTTACACTAGGCTAGTAAGAGAAGAAGGGAGTAAGCTACCGCATAGTTATTCCTATCTCTATTTAAGTTAATAATAAATAAGTAATATAAGACTGCCTTATGGACAGCGGCGCGACTATAGGGTTTATTTCTTAATTACTAGTAAAAGAATTGGATTTGGACCTTAGTGGCTTATAGGTGCGCACCATTTAAAGTATTAAAGGCTACTAAATTCTGTGCTATAGGGAACAAACTTTTTCTGTGGCTAGCTAGGACTATAATGGTTTATAGGACACGCAGAAGATGCGCTTCTATGCCGCAGAAATTAAGGAGTATAACCTTATTTTAGGATACCTATGGCTTTACTAAGTTAATCTAGATATTAATTGGCCTTCCGCCTTGTATTAATACTGGAAGTCTTAACCATGTATTATAGTTAAAGATTAAGAGACTTTCTTAAGCCATGTATAAGAAGAACGGTGGGTATATACTATATATGCTACTCTTAACCCCGAGAATAGGGACGCGGAGTATTCATTTTTGGATATTTAGCTATGCGCAGTTAAGGAACTATAAATTCTATAGGAATATATAGATCTAAAGGATATTGCTAATAAAGAGGCTGTATATACCTTGCCTAACCCTATATTGGTAGAGCATAAGATAGATATAGGAGATAAGGAACCTCCTTTTAGACCATTATATAACCTATTAGAAAATAAGCTAGTAGTATTACGTTAGTATATAGTAAATAATTTTTAGAGAGGATAGATTTGGCCTTCTATAAGCTAGGTAAGGGCCCCAATTATATTTATACCTAAAAAGGACAAGACCCTTCGCCTCTATGTTGACTATTAGGTACTAAATAAGATTACTATAAAGAATTACTACCTGCTGCCCTTAATAGGGGAGCTTATTAACAGACTGTTAGGCATAAAGATATTTATAAAATTGGACCTAAAAGATATATACTATTAAATCCGGATTAAAGCTAGCGATAAGTGAAAAACAGCGTTCTAAATATGGTACGGCCACTTTAAATACCTAGTAATACTATTTAGGCTCACCAACGCACCAGTAATATTTTAGGCCTATATTAATAAGGTATTATTAGGCCTATTAGATACGATATATATAGTCTACCTTAATAATATTATAGTCTACTCTAATAACTATAAAGCATATACGTACTATATGCGAATAGTATTAGAAAAACTACGGGAATATAAGCTCTATATAAATCTAAAAAAATGCTTATTTTATATTACTAGTATTAATTTTCTAGGCTTTATCTTTAGCGTTAATAAAGTGTTAATAGAGAAAAGCTGGGTAGACGCTATTAGGGAATAGCTATACCCTATAATATTTAGAGAAGTATAGGTTTTTATAGGCACAGCAAACTTCTACTAAAGGTTTATTATTTACTACTTATAAGTAATACTCCTAATTACTAATCTACTAAAGGGATTTAAGGATAGCAAGAAGTTAGGACCCTTTATATTTAGGGAAGCTGCTAAATAGGCTATAGACTAGTTAAAGGATTTGTTTATATTAGCGCCTATCCTAATATACTTCTGCTAGGAGCTATATATATACCTTAAAACAAATATATCCGGCTTTGCCCTAGGGGCAATATTATCTTAATTAAAAGACGGAGAATAGTATCCTGTAATGTTTTAGTTAAGGAAAATAACCCCTATAGAATAGCATTATATAACGCATAACTAGGAGCTACTTGTAATAGTCGCAGCAATAAAGCACCGGTGACATTATTATATAGGAAGCAATTATCCTATTAAAGTCCTTATAGACCACAATAACTTATAATACTTTATAACTATAAAGATATTAAGCGGTTAATAAGCTAGATAGGTAGAGGCACTATTATAGTACGACTTTAAAATTATATACCGCCTAGGAAAGATAAATCCCGCTAATAGGTTATTAAGATATTTGGATTATAAAATAGAGAAGATCTAGGACAGCATAGGGGAAATAATCCCTATATTATAAAATTTGCTTAAAAAGAAAGGAGAATCTTTTCCTAGAACTATAGAATTTCGCAATAGGGTAGAGGTCCTAGTAATATAGCTGCGAAGTACTATAATAATAGAGCTGTAGGATATAGTTATGGACCAGGTTATAGACTAAGTAGATATTATAAAGTTGGCATACCCTAGAATTAGCGAGAATTCTACAGGAGGTGCTAGAGGTGTTATAGTACCTTTAACTTAATGGCGTATTAGCTATAAGTTTCCGGATCTAGAGGGAATAGGTAAGATACTTATCTATAGTATAGTACACTGTATAACAGTAGAAGAATCTACTAGCACTAATAGTTTAAAATATCTTATGCTACGCTTAGGGTCTATAATAGTGGCGGGCAAAATGGAAATAAGTAATCTATATAAAACCTTTCTAGATCTTCTTCTTTAAGCGCATTAAAGAGACGCCTTTATTGCTAGGGAGAGGTGGAAAGATATAGTGGAGACTAACTTGGCTGGAGTTACTAAGAAGCTATAATAGTAAGATTAAAAGGGTCTATTATGCTTTAAGGGTGCTATATATATCCTAAAGGACCAAGCGGTTTAAGATAAAATTCTAAAGGTTTTTTATAATAACCCTTTTAGGGGTTATTATGGTGCTAATAAAACACTTAAGGCTGTTTAAAGGAAATACTTTTAGGATAGAATGTCTAAAGAAGTTAAGGACTATATATTAAGATGTAATACGTGCTAAAGAGTATAGATATCTAGGCATCGCCCCTATAGCGAGTTATTAGTGCTTTCTATTCTGCAAGGACCTATATTAGAATTAATAATAAATTTTATAATAGGCTTACCCCCTACTAAAATAAGAATAGGAGAGGTTGCTAACGCTATCCTAGTAATTGTTAACAGATATATAAAGTTTTTAGGGTATTTTACTGTTATAATAACAATTATAGTAGTAGAACTAGCAGACCTATTTTTAAAGCGGTGGCTCTTATTTGGTATATTAAGGGGAGTTATATCTAATAGAGGTACTGTATTTAACAGTGTATTTTAGTCTTTATTCTATCTTTTATTAAAAATATGGTAAAAGATAAGCACTACCTTTTACCTATAAATAGATGGGCAAACAGAGCGTTTAAATGCGTTATTAGAACACTACCTCCGCTACTATATTAATTATTAATAGGATAATTAGCTATTATAGTTGGCTCTAGTATAGCGTGTATAATATAAGCATCTATAGCAGTATAAAAATAACCCCTTATAAAGCACTGTTTAGGGTAAAAGCAAATAACCCCTAGAATGTTAAGAATATTATTCCTAAAAGAGAGGCACTGGCAGCGTCCAAAAGAATTAAGTAAATAAGAATTCGTAGAGAAGAACTTAAAAAGCACTTACTAGACGCCTAGGCTATATAAAAAAGGTATTATAATAAGGGATATATACCTAAAGAATTTAAAATAGGAGATAAAGTCTTACTATTTATAAAAAATATCCGGATAAAATGTATTAAGAAGAAGCTAGACTATAGGTGGCTCGGACCCTTTAAAATAGTTAGGAAAACTAAAGGAAATTAAGCCTATAAATTAGAATTGCTGAAATTATATTTAATATATCCTATATTTTATATTTCCTTATTAGAGTTATATTAGAGAAGAGATAGTATAGAACCACCCCTACCTAGTAAAATTAATAGGGAACTAGAATGGAATATAGAAGATATTTTAGACTAAAGATGGCGTTAGAAGAAATACGAATTTTTAGTTTATTAGGAAGGATACTTCTAGGCGTATAATAGTTGGGAACCTAAGAAGTACCTTTAGCTAGGATATAACACAGCAATTAAAACTTTCCTAAAGACCATAAATTAGAATTTAGCAACGGTTTTAGATATGCTATGGATAAGATAATGGGGAAGACCCCATAAATCGAAACTATAAGGTTAAGCATAGGCATTAGAAATAGGAACGTTTTGCTATTATAATAGGGATCCTAGAATTTTATAAGAGAAAGCTATAGGGATCTATATAAGAACTACTAGCGATTCTATCTAAAGAAGACACTGTTTAGGAATAAGTAGTAGTACCAGAAGAAGGGGCCCTAGGGATTTAAAAGGGTTCCCTAGGGATAAAAAGAGAGTATCTAGTCTAATACTAGAGATATATAGTAGAGTTAATAATATAAAGAAGACTAAAAAGACACAGAGTAAAGACTTAGAAATTTTAAGAAATTGTAAAGTACCTATAAGAATACTACCCGTTTATTATATATGGAGATTATAGCGGTATGCTGCTTTTATATGGACTGTTACTAAAAATAAAAATAGAGGCATCCCTAAAGTATAAAGTTGATTCCCAGTACTAGGGCATCCTAGAGGTATTAGAGAGGCACTATATAAAGCTATTTTATAAGAAGAAAGAAAGAATAAGATAATAACTTAAATACTAAAAGTAGTAATAGGAGCCTCCTCTATCTTAACGTTATTATTAGCAGTATTATTAGCACTCCTATCCCTAGAAGTATTAGCATTCTTACTAACATTCTTTTTAGAGCGGTAGGAACTAGATAGACTATTATAGCTAGGGGACTAGCGGGGAGAACGTTTATCTTTATTACTATTTTTAGTGTTATCCCTAGGTTCTAAATTAGCATCTAGGCTAGGATTAGAAAGTTAACGACTAAAGAGTTAGTATAGTTCCTAAACGTGTCACTAAAGAGACTTACCTGGCTAAAAAGGCCCGCGTAAAAGTGCAAATATTATTATTTATAAGAACGAGCTGCTTATACATGCGCTCCTAGATACTATATATCTAAGATTGCTGCGTTTCTATAGCAGTAGAAACCCTTATTAAATTAAAAAGGCTATAAGTAATAGAAGACACCTTCTATCCCTATCTTTTACTATTCTAATATAGACGGAAATCCCTAATAGCGCGTTAGAGCTAGTAAGCCTTATATATATAAACAGTGGGGATCTAATATAGTTAGTAAAATTTAGAATAGGATAGAATAAGAAATACTAGAACATAGGTCTTCTTTTAGCTGTAATAGTAGGAACACTTAGATCTATTCTTGCTAGAGCGCGGCATTTTATAGGTATGGGAAGGGTCTAATATAAGCGCGTAAATGTAATGACGGCAGCACTTTAGAGAAACCACTATAGGAGTAATAGAAGTGGTCTATAGTACTAACAGAGTAGGGATAACGCCGCTACCAGTCTAGGGACGTGCAGTATAATTACAAGCTATTGCGAGAGAACACTATAGGAAGTTAGTATTATTAAAGAGATAAAATAGGGATCCTATTACCTATAGACGTATTATAAAAAAAGAACAAGGTAGTAGTAGAAAGAATAGCTGGAGATATAGAAGCTAAAAGCTAAGATATAATAAAAAACAGTCTGCTAAAAGGCGAGACAAATAGTGTTGTTAATAGAAAGACGTATAAGAGATAATAGCTTATAAACTAGAAGAAATTAATATTAAGACGTTATTATTAGAACCTATTTTAGGTGAATAGAAATAGTGGCTAGTTAATGCGTTGCATAAGACAACCTCTAGATCAGCTTATAACAAATTCTTATAATAAGGAAGGTAAATCCCATCCAATTTTCATTATTATTATTAAAGTTCTATTATAAAGGTACCGTAAAGAGCTATAGTAGAAGAAGAGTGGAGGAATAGAAGATAAAGTAAGGTTCTACGCTAGTAAAGAACTGGCAATAAGCCGTATTATGGAGTACCTTTCCACTAAAGAACTTCCCTAATGGTTTTAGTTGGAACTCTATAAGAGTTTATTAAGAGGTAAAGTCTTAAAGGACTAAAACCCTTAAAGGGGAGGTAATTATAATAGGCGCTCCTAAAAGGTATATATTAGATAAGACAGATAATGGTTTTACTAATATCCTACTAATATTCTAGAGGAGATATAGTTAGATAAATAAGGGGCAAAGGGTTTTACTAATGTCTTAGAAGGATTATATAGGGAGCTAGTTCTCCTCTAGAGAAGAACTAGCGATTAGTCTCTAAATAGAAAAAGTTAGAAAGTATTTGTCCTTTAATATATAAAGCTCATCCTACCTTTAACTTACCTTCTACTTACCTATAACTCTTATTCTACACTATTAATTAAATAACTATACGTTCCGGTTAGACTGGCCTCTTATATTATATTATATTAAATTTAAATAGTTTTTTAGTAGTAGGTTATATAGAACTTTAGTATTTCTTTAACCTAGCTAATTAAAGGATTATATTGTTTTAGCTATATATATCTAAGTATAACTTTATATTGCTTTAAGGGTGTTATAAATAGGGAGATATATTTAAGGTATTTACCTATCTACATTTTTATTAGGGCGTAGTGCGTTATTTCGCTATATATTAAAGGTGTGCTATTAAAGCCTTATAGGCCTTAGGGCTTATTAAGTTTCCTTAAATTTAAGTATTAAGTTTTTATATAGTTTATATTAATAAAGCCTACACTAGTAGCTCCGCTATCTATTAGGATTTATACCTTCTTCTATTTTCTAAGTATTTAAATTTTACTAAGTATATTAAGGGAGTTATGCTATATATTAGCACTAGAAGAGTCTAAATACTTATACTCTTCCACTTTTTATCCTAAGGCGCAACTTAGCCTTAGAATAATTTGTTTTCCAAGTTAATTAAAGGCAAAATACTTTATAGCAACTAAATATAATTTATAGAGCGGGTATAATTTAAGGAACGGAAGTAACTATAGCGGACTTTTTTAAAAGGGTAAGTTTAGTAATGCTTTTAAATATATACTTTTTTACCATATCTAAAGTATTCTCTATTTATGGCTTAAGTTCTTTATTTATTAGTTTCTAAGGGTATATAGGATTAAGCGGCGTTAAGGTCTATAGGGTTATATATAGTGTTATAGACGCTTTAAATACGATGTTATAACTACTTAGAGAAGAGATAGAAGAAGCTAGTTAGTTAATAAGAGTATGGTCTAAGATAAAGCCGGTGGAACTATATAACGAGGAATAGTAAGCAAGGTTACATAATATAATCTGTAGTAGAGTAGATAGAGCAACGACTTTCTTAAGAGTATAGATGTGTATTTAAAGGACTATAGTCCCTACCTAGATAGTTCCTTTCCTTGTAGTGAATCTTAAAATATAATTAGAGTTAATCTGTTAGGTAACTACTCCACTAGTTATACTTATTACTGTTATATTATTAACTTCCTGTTTACCTATATACCTAGCCTATTAGCGAGTCTACTGTAGTATTTCCTACAAGGCTTTGTTATATATTTACTACCACGGTTACGGTATTAATAAAGTTAAATAATATGCCACTAAAAGCACCAGTTATAACGGCCTCTATGGCAGCGACGACCTTAGGGTCTGGAGGAGATACTAGTATAAGGGACATAGATTCATAGCTAGTTATAATAGGTTAGTTACAGAAAATGGTTAATCAATTAATAGATAATAATTAAATACTTAAAGGTCGAATTAATGGAATCGGAGCAGCTAAGGTTAAGTTACTATTAATTAAACGGTTCTTAGGAGAGAAGTTAAAACTTAAGGGGTTCCTTATGTAAATATACTTTAAGGTTATATAAGAAGGGGCAAAGTTAGTAATACCTATAGACCAGGTAGTGTACGCAGGACTATTCTTAATAGGAAGAGTACTTAAGTGGTTTAAATTTTACCTTACTAAGATCTAAGCAAATGGAATAATAACTACTAATTAAGAAGTATGGTTTATGTTTATAAGCTAGAACGGGTTTATAGAAAGACTAATATAGATGTTTAGAGACCTAGAAGCTATAACTATAGCAAAACAGAAGCTATAGAACCTAGTATAATAAACTTCAGCAATTAAGTATATAACGCAGTTTTAGATACTTATAATATAGATTAAGTAAAATAATAAGGCGCTTATGGCATAGTACAAACAGGGACTTAAGGCTAAAGTCTAGGACGCGATTATCCTAATAAAAGATACGGAAACTCTAAGAGAGTTAATTAATTAGTTAGTAAAGATTAATAATAGAATCTATTAAAGGGAACAAGCTAAAAGAGGGCAAGATAGAGTTCTATAGTTATATAAGGCGCAAAGTACGTAATAACAGACGCAGAGTTAGAAACTATAGAATGGTAGGCTAGAGCTAATAGACTTAAGCGGCACTAAAGAATCTAGATAATGGAGTAAGAAACTATAGAAACCTAGAGGTTAAGGATTAGGTAATTATAGGACTAAAAAGTAGAGGCTAAACCAGGGATCTTAGTAGTAGAAGACGTTTAGGCAGACTTTATAATAAGAAGAATGGTTTAAAATAGGAGCTTATATAAACTATAGAAAATAGGGTTACTATGCTAAAGACTACAGATATGGTTAAAGTAACTATATAGTTAAAGGAACTAAGCAAGAAGAACCAGAACTAGTAATATAAAGGTTATAAGGCACACGGGAATACGCAGTTAGGTATTTCGCGTATTATTATAATAATACGTACCTAGTTTATAAAAACGCTAAGTATAGTATAAGCTATTGGCTATAGGAGCTAGAGTTAAGAGAACTTAAAGGAACTAGAGAGTTAGATAAAGAATAAGATTAACTCTATAAGCTAGATTAAGATATTACAGCAATATACGGATAAAGATTAGTAGCAATAATAATAGAGTTAAAGTACTTATTAATTAATAGCGATAAGGAAGAAAAAGGGACTAACTAGAAGTACCTAAACCTTAATAACGCAATAGAAGTAGAAACTGAGACCGCTATAGAGTAAGGTTTAGTAATAGGCATTATAACACCGTTAGATACGGTATTTATTACTTTATAAGACGGAAGGAGTAATATCTAAAGATGATTAAGTAAGTAGATAACTGCTAGTGCTAGCTTACTACTTAATAAAGGTAAAAGGCTAAAGGCTTAAGACTCTTAAGATAAGATAAGATATACCTAAGAACCTATAATGGACAACAACCGATAGAAAAGGGCAGCGGCTTAGTTTAGTAATAAACGAATAAGCTTAAGATAACAATTTCTAGGGAACTAAGATTTTAAAGAATAAATAAGGTCCGTAGTAGAGAGACATAGTATCCAAACTATAAGTTAAAAAGTTAATACGTTAATTAAGAAGTAAGACAACTTTAAGGATCTAACTGTAAGATATAGAAAATAAGAAAGCATAGATAAGTTTAGGTAATAAATTATCGCATAACAAGAACAGAAGCTAGATTAGAGATTAGCTATACTAGGATATACTAAGGATAGAGCACCTATATAAAAAATTATAAATAGGCTAAGGGTAGGAACGCCAAGAGCTAAGTAGTTAGATAAACTAGAATAAAAAGAGGATCTAGGTATTCTAACTAGGTTCGTAGAATAATATACTAAAGGTTACAACAACGCAGCAATAAAGAGATACTTCTTTATAAATAGATTGTATACACTTACGGAGTTGTATTATAAGTGGTATAAGTAACACAGAAACAATAAGTGGGAAGATTTCTGTATATAGCTAGATGTTAGCAACTCAGTTAATCGAGGCACGAGCACGGGAAGAAGGACGCGCAAGCCTATATAATTGGATTGTCTATAAATGAGGATCTAAAGCTAGAGAAAGGAAGGAGAAGAATAGCAGTGCTGCTTAATATTTATGCGGTCCTCAAGTTATGTGACTTACGTCTACTATAATCCACGTCTGCCAAGATCCACCGTTTTCCACTAGCGCTGTAATATTACCCCCCCCTCTGAAAAAGCCTGCCCTTAGGCTTTATATGTCCGTATTATGTCCGTGGGGTATTCTTGTCTTTATGCTTAATAGGCAGCCTATTGTCTTCGCTATACTAGCACTCTATCTACTTGTTAAGGTACTTTGGGGGTCCGGGTTTGTTAGGGTATTGGTTATAGAATTCTTTAAGCTTTTGGGGGCAGCCTATAAAGTTCCAGGTAGAGTACCAGGTTGGGTCTAGATTGTAGCCTTTCTATTAGATACGGTATTATAGCGTTCCTTATACTAGTTTATAGGCTAGTATTTTATTAACTTCCTATTTATTGTCGCTATTAACTTAAATTAGCAGGGGAGGCTTATTCTTTTATCTAGGTAGTAGGTCATTTACAGCCTTCTATAGCTTATCCAGTAAAAAGATAGGGTAAACCTTAATTAAGTCTAGGAGCTTAACCTTATACAAGTTGCCTTCTTTATTAAGGATCTTATATAGTCCTACTATTTTATAGTCTAGCTTGCGGCTAGGCCGTTCTATCTTCTAGTTCTTTGTTATAACCCAGACCCTATTATCTATGGTGAAGTTAGGCTCGCGCCTATACTTATTTGCCTACTGTTCTATTAATTTCTGGGCCTTTTTTAGGTTCTTATAGGCTACCATCTAGGCTTCTTCTAGGCGTTTGGCGTATTGCTAGGCTTCCTTATAAAATAGTTTTTTGTGTACGGTCTATGGGCCTTCTAGTCTATTCTAGTTAAAGCTAGTATAGGGTAAATATCCTATTTCTAGCTGGATAGGTGCAAACCCTATGGAGTTATAGGGTAGGGTTGCCTAGGCGTAGTCTATTAGGGGTAGTAGTTCGCCTTAGTTATTTTAAAAGTAGTTAATAAAGGGCCGGAGTCTCTGGTCTAGGTATTAATTTACAATTTTTGTCTAACCGTCTGTCTAGGGGTGGTATGCTATAGAAAGCTTTAGCTTAATGCTAAGGATTTAAGTAAACTTATTCTAGAAGGCTAATATAAACTGCGGCCTATAGTTGGATATAATAGTATCTAGTGGTCCGTAAATTCGGTAGACATAATAGATATATAGTTAGGCTACCTCCTTAGTATTAATATCCTTGTAACAGGGGATTAAGAACGGGCGCTTACTAAAACGGTTAACTAGGATTATTACTATATTATATCTGTTACGGTCTGTAGGCAGCTCATAAAAGTCTATAAAGATATACTACTAGGGGCGTTCTGGTATTAGGAGTGGCTTTAATAGTCCTAGGGTCTTGTCTTGCGGAATTATAGACCTATGGCAGTTGTTGCAGTTCTGTATATAGCGGTTAATATCTATAACTATTCCGGGCCAGTAATATTGGTTACCAATAATTTTACGGGTCTTATTCTTTCTAGGGTAGGCTATAGAGACCTGGGTATATGCTTTAGTAATAAGCTAAGTCTATAAGTTCTGTTCCTTTGCTACTACTAGCTGTTCCTAATGCTTAAGTAATCCGTTTTTAAGGGACTAGGGGCTGGTAATGTTCTTTGCCTTCTTATAGTACTCCTATAGAGAAGAGGCTGTACGGTTTATCTACAGCAATTTGTTAATAAGGTCAAATCCTAAGGGGTCAATAGGATATATCTTAGCGCCTAAAGAGTCTATACTTAGTTCTACCTGTATTTAGGGGTTAAGGTGCTCTGGTTATAGTAGTGTCTGGGTTTATAATAAGATCTTTACAGCCGTCTAGTTACCTAGGTCCTGTTTATGCCTTATAAGAGCATCTGCACAGTTCGTAGCGCCTAGTCTGTATATAATTAAGAAGTTAAACTAAGATAGGATATCCGCCTAGCGTGCCTATTGGGCCGTAAGAGCCTTAGTTATTATAAAGTATTCTAGGGCCTTATAATCTAAAACTACCTTAATGGGCTCAGGGGTCCCCTCTAGCTGTATATGCCAGTGCTAAAAGCTAGAGATAATGGCCAGCATTTCTTTATTATAGATGTGGTAGTTTAGCTTAGCATCTATTATAGTCTTTAAATAGTATGTAATAGGGTGCCATTCTCCGTCCGGTTGCTTTTGGGAAAAAACACTGGCTATTACACTGTTTAAGGCATCCGTTTCTAGTATTAAGGGCCATTCTGGGTTAAAGTGGGCGAGTAGAGGAGCCGATACCAGCCGTTTTTTAAGCTCATTAAAGGCCTGCATATATATGGCGTTAAAGTAAAAGGGCTGGTCTTTCCTAGTAAGGCGGTTAAGAGGCTGGGCGATCCTACTGTAGTTCTTAATAAAACGTTAGTAGAAGTTATAGAAACCTAAAAATGATTATACCCCCTTTATAGTCCGTGGGGGTGTCTACTGGTTAATTGCGGCTGTTTTTTTTGGGTCGGCCTTAATTTTATCTATACTGACAATAAACCCTAGGTACTTTGTATGCTTAACACTAAATTCTAACTTCTTAATATTGGCCTGGAGACTAGCCTCGCGGAGCTATTATAGGACTTTATAGACGTGCTTCTTGTATTCCAGCTCGTTCTTAGAGTAAATCATAATATTATCTAGGTAGGCCGTATAGAAGTCGTTAAGGTAGTCAAAGAGTACATTATTTATGTACCGCTGGTATGTAGCTGGTCCGTTAGTTAGTCCAAAAGGAAGTACCTTGTATTTATACGTTCCGTAACGGGTCCGAAATATAGTAAGATCTATAGATCTAGGGTTTATTCTAATTTAGTAAAAGGCCTGGCGGATATTAAGCTTTATAAAAACCTTAGCTCTACTTATTTGGGCCAGTGTCTTATTAAGTAGGGGTAGTGGATAGCGGTCCTTATAGGTTATATTATTTAGCTTACGGTAGTTAATATAAAAATAAAGTCCTCCATTTGGCTTTTTAATAAAGAGAATTAGTAAGGTAAAAGGGACTTAACTACTAGATTTAATAAAGCCCTTATCTAGGTTCTTAATAAGATATTACTTTATAGCCTGTAATTTGGTAGTAGATTGCTAATAAAGGGGGCTATAGCTAAGGGTATTTTTCTTATCTAGCTTAATCTCAATCTTATAGTTGTACGGTTAGTGAGGCGGAAGTATATTAGATACTGCCTTTAAGAATATATCCTTAAATTTCTAGTATTAATAGGATAGTTTTTGTTCTACTAGCTCCTTATCTATAAGCTCGCCTTTCTATTTGCTAAGCTTACTTTCCTTTTCCTTAATTATTTAATTAATTTTATATAAGCTAGTGGTAAAGGTAATGGTATTAGGTTAAACTAAGTTCTAATAGAATCCTACAGCGCTAATGCAGTAGATATTAACTAGGGGAAGGTCCATAGGTTTCTTTATAGACTTTTATTAGGCCATATTTTATAGTATAGGGTTTATAGTCTTCCTTAGCTTATATCCCATTTTCTATAAGTTATCCTTTCAGTCTATTAGTTTAGTATAGCGTCTAGTATTCCTGGCCTTCCTTTATAGCTGTGTAGGGCCTAAGTTCTCCATGGGGGACTTGGCTAGGTTACTACTAATTTCCTAGGTCTCTAGTGTGGGTGGCGTAATATAGGTAATTTGGGGGTGGCATAGTATACAAATCCGTTGCGGATTAAGCTGTATATCCTTCTTAAAGGCCTAGTCTTTACGCATAGTATTAGCTTAGTAGATAGTATTAATCTAGGGCCGTATAAGGTTCTCTATTATAATACTAATTTCTTTTATAAAGGAAGGGGTTGGGGGTAGGGATTTGGGCTAGAGGAGCTATCTATTCTATATATTAAGCTGTAAGCCTAAATAGGCTAGCCATTTTCTTCCTAAGATTATATTATGGCTTCCCAGGTTTGTAATAAGAAAGGGGACGTTATACTACCTTTATCTATCAATATGGAGGTGGATCTATAAGATAGTTATAATAGGTGGCCCTATTCTTTTGTTATACCCGTAAATAGGAACTGGTTTAGGCAGTTCCTTAAAGGGCGCATTAAAAAATTTAGCCAGCTTTATAGCGCACTAAGTGTCTATTAAGGTAAAGGTATTTGCTCTAGAGTCAGCTAAAGTAGAGGTTAAAACTTAATATCTATTATAAAATAAAGTATAAGGGATAGTGCAGCTTTTTCTACTAACTAGCTGACCTAGATTAATATATAATATGTCAATCCCTTTTAACCCTAGAGAGGAGTCTTCCTCTAGGGTTCCTCTTTTTCCAACTCTATGCTGTCCTCCTGTATTAATAGAACCTCATCCGTTTTTGCCTTTGTTAGGCAGTCCTTAGCAAAGTGGTCCTTCTGGCTATATAAGAAGCAAGCCCCTTGATTACTAAGGGCCTATCTATAGGGGTCGCTATACATAGGCCGAGCATGCGCTGGACCCGCGGTAGGGCTAGCTAAATTGACAGCGGGCTGTACGGCTGGTGCCATAGGAGTTGCTAATTGTGCTGGGGCACTACGGGCCGTTCTTATAGCGCTTATAGTCTGGTTTAAAGAGTTTCTGGCTTTGTACCGCTTAGCTTATGCCTTAATTTAACGGAGGCCTTAATTAATAGCTAGGTAGTAGTCTATAAGTACCTTTAGCGTCTATATAGTAGTAAAAACTAGCAGTATGGCGCGCTGTAGGTCTAGGGTGAGCTTGTTAAAGAGGTCTAGCATTAGGTCTTTATAGGGAATTCGGGCTTGGCTGGCTAGGTGCAGAAAGTAGGTCTAGAAGGTTAAAAAGGTCTCTGTCGTTTTTATATTAAGGGCTTTATAATTAAGGCGGGCGTTCTATATCTTAAAGGGGTCCTTATAAATAGAAGATAGGTGGTTAATTATCTCTTCTCTAGAGAGGAAGGGGTCTACTAAGTCCTAGGTATATTGCGGACGTAGATACATCTATATGTCCCTACCAGTACGGCCGAAGACGTAGGCCATTTTAGCTTAAGCAGTAGGGAAGTGGTCTGTATTAACTTTAAGCTTGTCTTGTAGTTAAAGCTTCTAATTATTAAACATAGGGTTAGTTCTATCTGTAAGCAACAAGGGGTCCGCAACCTTCGCGGACTATAATAATGCTAATGCTGTACGTTAGGCTAGGGCTTTAAGGACTATAGTAAGTCTATAGGTGTCTAATAACTCCTCACTAGGTATAGGGGTGTCTCTAGTTTTAAGCAACTCTTGAAGCCGTTTAATTTTGGCATTAGCTGCTGTGAGTTCTTCCTAGGGGGTTAAGACGGCGACTGTTTTACCATTAGAGGTATTTGTAGGTCCTACAGCGGCTTTGCCAGCTGCTGTATTTCTTAGTATAGCGGTAGGGGTATTGGGTAATTTCCAGTGTTTGTTTATTTTCTGGGGGTTCTAGCCTATGCGTGTCCTATTCTTAGGTTTTACGTTCTATTTGTGTTCTTTTAGTTCTGTTCTGTCCTTGGGGTCCTATTCTGTTCTATTAGTGTCCTTTGGGTCCTTTTCTGTGTCCTTGTTCTGTTCGTAGTTTGTAAATATTTTTAAGTTCCTTCTTAGGAAAGAAGAGTAGTAATAAGCTTTAGATAATGTTAGCAACTTAGTTAATTAAGGCATGAGCACAGGAAGAAGGACGTGCAAGCCTATATAATTGGATTATCTATAAACGAGGATCCAAAGCTAGAGAAAGGAAGGAGAAGAATAGCAGCGCTGCTTAATATTTATGCGGTCCTTGAGTTATATAACTCACATCTACCATAATCTACGTCTGCCAAGATCCACCGTTTTCCACTAGCGCTGTAATACTAGATAAGAAAGTTATAGCGGATTAAGCACTATCTAAGAAGCAAATAAGCTATATTAAAGGGGCGTTAGTTATAACGTTAAAGAACCTAGAGGAATAGGCTGTAGACTAAAGAGAGATAATATAAGTATTAGTACTAGCAAACGATATAGTAACGTTTAGGTTATTATGGGAGAGGTTTAAACTTAAGGATAAAGATAAACTAAGAGTTAACCTAAAGCACCTAGCGTATTATACATTGGCGTAAATCGCATGTGTAGATAATATGTATAATATATATAGGATACCTAAGGATAAATATTGTAAGTATCTAACTAGGATATATTAGATAATAGATAAAAGGCGATATAGAGACGCTAAGTATATATATAGATAGTACCTAGTAGAAGTTTAGGAGTTAGGTGACTTAATACTTTAACTAAAAAGATTTCTTATAGAAGAATACCTAGACAGATAATAGTGGTAGGAGTGCCCCAAAAACACTTATCTATGGTATATTAAAGAAAAGAAGCGAACTAAGTATTGGCTATAGAAGGACCAAGTATAGTTAAGGATTAGTAGTTAATAGTTAGGAAAAGGCGAGGCCTATAGAACTAGAGGGAGCTAGTGGTAGAGCCTTAGACCCTTAAAGGAATTATAGGACGATACCTAAATTTATAAGTCAAATAGCAAGATTAAAAGTTCAAAGCGTTAGTGGATAGTAGAGTAATAAGGAACTATATATTACTAGTAGCGGTAAAGAGGATAGGGTTACTATACAGACAAAAAGAACATTTATACCTATTAATAACAATTTTAGGAGATCTAATAGCCTATAGAGGAGGCATTATTAATCTTAAAACAGGACTTGTTTAGCTAACTATTGAAGAAAGACAAGTTAAGATGTCTTTTAATATCCTACTATTAGGAAAGGATGAGGCGATATTAGGAATGCCTTAATTATAGGTTAAGTCAATATTAAGGATATATAATAATATAAGATGCGATAATAAACTAAGTTAGTATGGTACTAAGTTAGAGCAATGTATAAAGAGACTAAGAGAGGCTTAAGTTATATACTAAAGAAATACTATAAGTATGGAAAAAAGTTATAGAACCTAGAAAGTAAGAAGCTATTAGAGTATATAGTATAGGACTATAAGATAGAGTTAGAACTAAAAACTAGTCTAAAGTTTTTTCTAATCTATAAGCTTACTAAAACTAGGTTAGTAGCGCTTAAGGAGTTTATCTAGAAGAACTTATAAAAGGGATATATTAGACTGTTATAGTTGTTAGCAGGATATCCAGTACTGTTTATCCTAAAGAAAAATGGAAAACTTAGGATGTGCATTAACTATAAATAGTTAAACAGCATCACCAGGAAGGATAGGTATTCTTTACCCTTAATTAGCGAAATTTAAGATAGGATAGGTAATGCGCAAATCTTTATAAAGATAGATCTAAGATAGGCGTACCATTAGATTAGGATTAAGAAAGGCAATAAATAGAAGGCAGCCTTTAGGTTAAAGGAAGGACTATATAAGCCATTAATTATACAGTTTAGGCTTATAAATATACTAGCAACGTTTTAAAAACAAATTAATAGTGTGTTAGGAGAACACCTTAATAAGTTTGTTATAGCATACCTTAATAATATTATGATCTACTTAATAAGTAAGGAGGAGCATGGGGAACACGTTAAGTGGGTCTTAAAAAGACTATAAGAAGAACAGATGCTAGTAGCAATTAAGAAATACAAGTTCTTTACTAGGAAGACTAATTTTATTAAATTTATTATTAAGCTAGGCAAAATTAGCATGGACCTAAAGAAAGTTAAGGCTATAGTAAATTAGTAAAAACTAGAGAATGTTATGTAGTTAAGGTCATTCCTAGGGTTTTACAACTACTATAAGAGGTTTATAGCATAATGGTTAAAAAGTATTAAGCCATTTATAAGACTTACGAAAAAGGAGGAACTATGGATATAGGGTAATAAGCAAAGAAAGTTGTTTAAAAAACTTAAGGAGTTGTTTACCTAGGATCTAATCCTCAAAATCTACTAACTAAAGTTAGACATGGTTGTAGAAATAGATGTATTAGACTTTATATTAGGAGTATACTTACTATAGAAATATCGGGACGCATAGCATCTAGTAGCGTACTATAGTCAAAAGATAATACTACTAGAGTTAAACTATGATATCTATAATAAGGAGTTATTAGATATAGTTATAGCACTTAAGAAATAGAGAGCATTCTTATAAGGTATAGAGAAACTATTTATAGTTAAGATAGATTATAAGAACCTAATGGGGTTCCTAATAACGAAAGAACTTAACTAAAGATAAGTTAGATAGGTAGAGATGCTTATAGAATATCACTTTAAAATTTAGTATACTAAGGGTACTAAAAACGTAAAAGTAGACGCACTTAGTAAAAAGGCAGAATTGCAAAATAACAAAAAACTATTAGGGGTAATGTTACGTAAAGACAAAGATAGATTAATTAGGTATAATTATCCAAAGATTATAGTAATAAGAGAAGAAAGTTAGACCTATAAGATGCTAGAGAGTAAGTAGTTATAAAAGATCCGAGAAGCGCAGAGTAAGGATTTAGACTTAGAGCAGTATAAAAACTAAAAGGCTATGTATATACTAAGGGCAATCGCAAAAAAGTTTATAAGGAACTTTTATAAGAGAATAATATAAGGACACAATGGAGCTATAGGCTTAGTGTTAAGACTTTAAGAAGAGTATATTATTTAAAAAATCTGGGGACTAGCGAGATAAGTTATAAGGGAATGTCTAGATTGCTAAAGAAATAAACTAATAAGGCATAAGCTGTATGGAGGGCTATAACCTATTAAAACACTAGAGAGACCATAGGAGGTTATATTGTGGGACTTTATTATAAAGTTACTAAAGTTAAGAGATTCTATTACTAGATAGGATTATAATATAATTTTAGTAATAGTAGATAAGCTAACGAAGTAGGGATACTTTATAGTATATACAGAAGAAATCTTAGCGGAGGATATGGCTAGAATCTATATTAAAGAAGTGTTTATAAAACATAGAGCACTAAGTAAGGTTATATCGGATAGAGATCTAAGATTTATAGTAGTATTTTAGGAGGTATTTTTAGCAAAATAAGGGGTTTGAGCAGTAATATTAACTGCATATTACCTATAGATAGATGGTTAAATAGAAAGACTAAAGTAGATACTAAAACAGTATTTAAGGCATTATATTAACCACGTATAGAACAATTAGGCATTGTTATTACTAGTTATATAATTTGCATATAATACAACACTATAGGAAGGGATAGGCACGTTACCTTTTAAGGCAAACTATAGGTATGAGCTAAGAACATTGTTATCGCCATAATAAGTAAAGAAAACGAGTAGCATAGCTAAGCAAAGAATAGAGAACTTAATGAACCTTTATGTATATTTTAAAGAGACAGCTAAACTAGTATAAGAAAGAATAAAAAGGTACTATAATGCTAAGAGATCTAAGGGACTAGATCTTAAGGAGGGAGATAAAGTATAGCTACTATACAAAAATTTTAAGAGTTAACAACTAAGTAAGAAGTTAAACTATGTTAGACTAGAACTATTTAAGGTTAAGGCAAAGATTTTAGAAGTTACATATAAGTTAGACTTACTAAAAAAAATAAAGATCTACCCTATATAGCATATTGCAATGCTAGAGCCAGTATATAGAAATATTAAGCTACTAGTCTATAAGGCAGACACGTATAGAGGACAAGAAGAAGATAAATAGGAAGTTTTAAAGATTATTAGTTATAAGGACATTAATAATAAAATATAGTATAAAGTTAAGTAGATAGGCTATAACGAGACTACCTAGGAACCACTAGATAATTTAAAGAATGCTATAAAAAAGGTATAGGAGTATCAGAAGAGAAAGGGTTAGGTAGTATTAATAAAGAAGGATTACTAAAGAATAAGTTACCTAAGGGGGACCTAAGAGGAGCAGCCACTAAGGTACTTAAAGTTGTTTTTTTCTCTATTAGAAGAGAATCTGTTTTTTTGTCGCTAAGTTCTTAAAGGCCTTATTTTATAAGTTTCTACTCCTTAAAATAAACCTTTTTATATACCTTTTTAAGACGGATTAACTAAGCAGATATAGCCAGGCAAGAATCTAAAGCGCGCTGTTAAGCATTAGCGGCCTCTTTCTTAGCGTTATAAGAATAATAAAGTTTAGCCAGCGCTACTAATAGCTTGTTATTGAGTTTTGCAGCAGCAGATTAAACCTAGGACCCTAGTAGTAATTAATAAGGGTACTTAAAGGCTATTAAGAGTAATAGGACGCGTATACTTAGCGTTAGAGATTAAGCGAACATTATAGGATAACTAAATATTCGCTTTAGTGCACTCTAAGTAAGAAAAGGGTTACTAAGATAAAGGACTCGCTAACGTGATATAAACTAACCCCTTTTTCGCACAACGAGAATATAAAGACGGTATTATCTCACTAAGAGACTGTATTATAGTAATGGTATAAGACCGCCTAGATATAGAAGAAGAAGAAGGAGCCTTAGGTATAATAAGTAAAAATATTAACTAAATTAATTAGACGGATATTATACCTCTAGTGGACGACTTAAAGATATTAGGAATCTTTAAGGACAAAGATAAAGAGGAGGGAGATAGTGTTACGGACGCTTTAAGTATAATATTATAACTACTTAGAGAAGAGACAGAAGAAGCTAGTTAGTTAATAAGAGTATGGTCTAGAATGGAGCCGGTGGAACTATATAATAAGGAATAGTAAATAAGGTTATGTAATGTAATCTATATAATCTATATAATCTATATAATCTATAGCAGAGTAGATAGAGTAACAACTTTCTTAGAAGTATGGATGTGTATTTAAAGGACTATAGTCCCTACCTAGATAGTTCCTTTCCTTATAGTAAATCTTAAAATATAATTAGAGTTAATCTGTTAGGTAACCACTCTACTAGTTATACTTGTTACTATTACATTATTGACTTCCTGTTTACCTATACACCTAGCCCATTAATAAGTCTACTGTAGTATTTCCTATAAGGCTTTGTTATATATAAAGCTTTTAGGTTTTAGAGACGGATTGCGCTTTAGGGTATATACCGGTTTTATAGAGTTCTAGATATAAAATATAGTTAACTTTAAAGAATAAGTCTGTTTATTATATTAAAGGTTCTTATTAATTTATTAATTTATTATAGCAAATTTAGATAGGTTTTTTAGTAGTTCTCTATTATAAGAGCGTAAAGAGGCTTTGGAGAAGATTCGAAGGAATAATATAAATTCTATCTAAATCTAAGGGTATATAGCTCTTGCAGAGTATAAGACGTTACGTAAAGAAGAGAAAGGAATATAGGAAACTTGTAATTAAATATTTAGGGTCTTAGCAGTAGACGCGTAGGTATAAGCCTACGCGGATTTTAACAGGGTTTAACTAAATTCTATTATATTAGTAGAACTTAGTGGAATTTAATTAAGTTAGCGGAATTTAGTGGAATTTAATTAACTTTAGCAGAATTTGGTAGAATTTAATTAACTTAATAGAACTTAGCAGAATTTAATTAAAGCATTAAAATTTATCTGTTAAGTGTTTTATTAAGACATTTCTACTATAACTAGGCTAGTCCCGTTATAGTACCCCACCTTTTAACTAAAGGTTTAAATAATTTAATTTTAGTTAAGACTTATAACCTATTACGTGTTATATAATTGTGTTATAAGCGTTATAGTATATTTTAAGTTCTTTTTAATTTTAAGTTTCCTACTATTATGTTTTGTATATTTATATTAGGTGGTAATTATTTACCTTTATATTATATCTATCTAGCTAGAGTAGGCCGCAAAGGATAGTCCTTATAGAATTCTTTTACCAAGGAAGGCACGTTGGCCTTAATCTAGTTATAGATTTCCTAGGTTTGTATTTTATATCCTTCCCACTTAATAAAAAGTTTAAATTATTTAGATTATGTTTTCTATTATATATTATTAATTAAGTTAATAAAGTATAAACTATTACCGTTGTTAACAATTACAGAAAATAGTAGCGGGATTTTGTAAATTATAGGATTATCTTTTAAAGGTTGTAATAAGCTTACGTAAAATATTAGGTGTATTTTTATCTTAGTTAGCAGTTTAGGCTTATAGGCGTATAGGCTTAGTTTCTTCTTAATTTAGTACAGGCCTATAAACTTCTAATTAAGTTTCTTTAAGGGCCATTAAGTCTTTAGGTTTTGTATATTTAAGTAAACTATATTACCTTCCTTAAAGTCCTATATAGGAGTTTATCCTTTATTTATATACTATTCCTATACCATTTAAGCGTATATTAGTTTACTTTATAATAGTTCTATTAATTACTTTATTTAATTAATAAAGTTATAAGTATTAATTAACTGGATCTGTTTAATTATGGGTTCTATTATATTAATTTTAGGTTATAGTTTAAATCCAAGTTAAGGATCTTGTTTATAGGTCGCGTAAAATAGCGTTATACCTATTAATACGTTTATTATATTATTTGTAGTAAACTTAGCTAAAGGCAGCTATTTTTCCTAATTGTCTTATAGGTAGGAGTAGTATATTTATAGATATTATTCTATAATTATATTTCCAATTTTAGTTTAACTATCTATCTTTAGATAAAATGCAGTTAAAAGTTATATTTAAATACTTAATTGTTTATATAGAGCTTACTAGAAGTCTAAAATAAACTAGCTTCTATAGTCGGATATTATTAAGTTAGGAAGTCTATATAGCTTAAAGACGTACTTAATAAAATATTTAGCTACTAATATTATATTAATTAAGTCTATAGGAATTATATATTGCATTTTTATAAGGTAGTTAATAACTACTATAATATTTATAAACCTATTACTATTAGGCAAGTTAACTATAAAGTTAATTAAGATATCACGCCATCTTTATATTAGAATTAGTAGCGGTTAAAGTACTCCTTACTTCTTTATATAAGAGGTCTTTTTATGCACGCATATCCTATATACTTAAACGTATTTTTATATGTAGTCATATATTATAGGCTAGTAGTATACTTATTAAACAATTTTATAAGTCTTTATATAGCTAGAGTGCCCTTCTATAGGGGAGTTATATATAAATTTAAGTATCTTAAATTATAAAGGTTTAGAATTTGGAATTACCATCTTCTATTAATAGTATAATTAGTTATTTTAAATCTCGTATTTAGCAAGTGTAATATCCTTATACTATTATTTTCCTATTTAAATTGCTTTTATTATATCTATTATCTATATATTATTCTTATATTTGTATTCCTTTAGCTTATTAATTTCTATTTCCTATTTATTAACTTCTAATTTATTTCTATTAAGTTCTATATCTAGAAATATAGGATATAGTTTTTTAAAACATTTAGGAGGTAATAAAATCCATAATTAATTTATAATCCATTTATCTATAGTGTTTATAGATAAGTCCTATAATTATTATATTAATATATTAGGCTTCTAATTAAGTTTGCCCAGTTAGTATATAATCTTAAAGTTAAATTATAAGAGATATTTAGCCTAATAAATTTGGTACTGCGTTAATGTAAGGGATATTATTGCGGTTACCTTAGGTTGCCCTTAGGACAACCTCTGGGCGCCCCTTAGATGGTCACTAGTTATATACCAAAGGCATATACCCGTAGTATATAGTCTCCACAATCCTAGAGGCCTTACCTCCTTAAGGATTTGTCTCTCTTACCAATCTATCCTGTTCCATAATCGTGTCCTTATAGCCCCCTATCTACAAAGTCCCCTTATATTTAAATCCTTTCTACTCTATTTGGAAGGGCAGCTGGCTTTAAGAACCAGATTGTTTATTTACATCTTTTATTTATATCCACTATCCTCCCTTAAAATCTTGTAATAACCTAAACGGAAACTCTATAAATACCTTATAGAAAGCCATCGCGCTAAGGCAGAAAGGTCCCTCTAATAGCGAGAGATTGTAATAATATAAACCTCTAGGCAAGACGGCCAAATAAGCCCTAACACCTAGATGTACTAAAAGCTTAAAGACTCTCGTACACCTATAGTCACTAGCAACGCTAAGGAAAATATAAATACCCTCTATAATGGTCGCAATACTGCTAAAAAGCAGCTAGAACCCCTCTAGCCCTACTTAGGCCAATTAGAAGATTAAGCGCTAGAGGCAACTTTAAGATCTTCCCCTAAATTATAAATACCAGAGGAATATATTAATACGCCTAATTAGGGAACTAACTGGAACCCTCCTGGAAGACCACCAGCCTATAATTAGTATAGTAGTAGCACACAGACTGCTTATAAGCCAAGTAGGCCTACCCCTTTAGGTAATCTAACCTAACTACTAATTTAAGACTTAAGCCTTATAGGGAAACCTATATTAGCTACTAGTACTAACACTACCTTTATAGCCAGAGCTTTCTTAGGCCTAAGGTTAGAAAGTCAAGAGCCCTACACTAATTTTCTTTAAGGAGGATATTGGGAAGCTGCTGTAAGGCTCTTAGAAGCTATATAGGAAGGAGCCACTAATAAATATATTAGAAACTTTTAGGGGTAGGTCTAGATCTAGTAGAGCTTAATCTAGGCTAGATAAAATCTTTTATAACCTAGCTAAGGCCAAGGGCCCCCTAGGGGCTACCTAGTACCTACCTAAGGAGGTATAGAAGACTTAGAGAGGTATCTACACAATAAATAGAAAAAGGATATAGACTAATTGGCTAAGGCCTTTAGTAGTTTAGAACTCCGCTAGAGACCCAACGCCTAATAGTTAAACAATTAGGTTTATATAATAGATAACTTCTTTAAGATACTAATAATACAAGATAATACTAAAGAGTGTACTTAATAGATTATTAGTAAGATTAAAGATTAATCCCTAAACTAGATTGTATTAAATTAGCTTAATAAATGTTACGGACAGCTTAAGTACAATATTATAACTACTTGGAGAAGAGTCGGAGGAAGCTAATTAGTTAATATAGGCATAATCCAAAATAGATCCGGTGGAACCATATGACGAGAAATAGTAGCTGAGGTTACGTAATGTAATCTATATAATCTATGTAATCTATGTAATCTATAACAGAGTAGACAGAGCACACGTACCTTACGGAGCGAAGGGATTTCTTAGGCGTATAGTTATATATTTAAAGGACTACAGTCCCTACCCAGATAGTTCTCTATTTATAGTAAATCTTAGAATATAATTAGAGTTAATCTATTAGGTAACCACTCTACTAGTTATTATTACATTATTGATACTGTTCTTACCTATATACTTAGCCTAATAATAGGACCTACCGTAGTTTCTGCTACAAGGTTCCGTTATACATTCACTACTAAGGTTATAGTATTGAACAAGGTCGAACAATATGCCACCTAAAGCACTAGTTATAACAACGTTGACGGCAGCCACAACCTTAGGGTTAGGAGATACTAGTATAGCGGACACAGATTCTTAAGTGGTTACATAAGGTTAGTTATAGGAAATGGTTAATCACTTATAGGACAATAGTAGGCTACTTAAAGAATGCATTAATGGAATTAGAGTAGTAAAGGTTAAGTTACCTTTAATTAAACGGTTCTTAGGGGAGAAGTTAAAGCTTAAAGGGTTTCTTACACAGATGTATTTTAAGGTTATATAGGAAGGAGTGAAGTTAGCAACACCTATAGACTAGGTAGCGTATGCAGGACTATTCTTAATAGGAAGAGCTCTAGAGTGGTTTAAGCCTTACCTTATAGAGATATAAGTAAACAGTGTGACGACTACTAACCTAGATATACGGTATGTATTTGCAAGTTGGAATGGATTTGTAGAATAGTTAACGCAAATATTTAGAGACCCTAAAGCAACTATAACAGCGGAACGGAAACTTCAGAACTTAGTATAATGTACTTTAGCAATTAAGTATATAATGCAGTTTTAAACACTAGCTATATAGGTTAAGTGGAATAATAGGGCGCTTATAGCATAGTATAAGTAAGGACTTAAGGCTAAAGTCTAGGACGTAATTATCCTAATAGAAGATATGGATACTCTAAGAGAACTAATAAACCAGTTAATAAAGATTGATAATAGGATCTATTAAAAAGAACAGGCCAAGAAGGGTTAGGACAGAGTTCTATAGTTATATAAGGCGCAGAATATATAACAATAGACACAGAGTTAAAAACTATAGAATGGTGTAAAGCTAATGGACCTAAGTAGTACCAAAGAAACCTAAAGGTAGGAAAAGAAACTATAGAAACCTAGAGGTTAAGGATTTAGTAATTAAAGGACCCTAGAGCAGAGGCTAAATTAGGGATCTTAGTAACAGAAGATGTTTAGGCGGACTCTATAACAAGAAAAATGGTTTAAAGATGGGGCTTATATAAATTGTGGAAAACAAGGTCATTTTGCTAGAAACTATAGAAGTGGTTAAAGTAATTATGCGGTAAAGGGAACCTGACCAGCAGGGGACATATATATATAGAGGGACAATAGTGCACTATAAGAAATAAAAGAATGTTTAATTAACAGTTTTGCGTATTATTATAATAATGCATGCCGAATTTATAAAGATGCTAAGTACAGCGTAAGCTATTGGCTATAGGAGCTATTATTATCTAAGTTTAGAGGAACTAACAAACCAGCTTATAGATCGGATATTAAAGATGATAAGTTTAATATAGGTAAAGTATTTACCAATAATAAGGTAACAAGGGCAGCTTACTAGAAGCATATAAACCTTAAAGAAGTTAAAATAGAAGTAGAAACTAAGACCATTACGGAATAAGGTTTAGTAACGGGTATTATAACACCATTAGATACGATTTCCATCACTTTATAAGATAAAAGGAGCAATGTTTAAAGGAAACTAAGTAAGCAGACAACTGCTAGTGCTAGCTTATTACTTAATAAAGGTAAAAGGCCATAGGTCTAAGATTCTTAAGAAGAGATAAGAAAGGCTCTAAACTTGCTAAATATAACAAGAACAGCTTAAGAACCCATAAAGGACGAAAACCAATAGGAAAGAGTAGTAACTTAGTTTAGTAATAAATAAATAAGTATAGGACGCAAGTTTAAGAACCAAGAGTTTAGGGAATAAATAAGAACGTTATTAGGTAACTAAGATTTTGAAAAGCGAATAAGGGCCATAGTAGTTCTAGGTGAAAGCAGTATTTAGCCTAAAGATTAAAAAATTGATACTGTAATTAAGAAGTAAAACGACTTTAAGAATCCAGCTGCAAGACGTAGATAATAAAAAACTATGGATAAGTTTAGGACAAGAATTATCGCATAGCAAGAGTAAAAGCTAGACAAGAGGTTAGCTATGCTAGGTTATATAAGGGACAGAGCACCCGTATAAAGAATTACTAGTAGGCCAAGTGCAGGGACACCTAGGGTAAAGTAGTTAGATAAACTAGAATAGAAAGAGGATCTAGGGATTCCAACTAGATTTAAAGAAAGATATACTAAAGGATGTTACAATGTAGTGATAACAAGGTACTTTCTTATAGATAAACCATATATACTAAACCAACTATACGGAAAGTGGTATAGGCAATGAAGCAATAATAAATAGGTAGATTTCTATATATGGCTAAATAAAAAAGTAGTCCAAGACTAACCTATTATAGAGAAATATATAAACCACATTAAAGGAGCGTTAGTTATAATATTAAGGAACCTAGAAGAAAGATCTAGGGACTAGAGAAGTAAGCAATAAATCTTAGTACCCATAGAAGAAAGACTGATAGTTAAATTGGCTAGATAGAGGTTTAAACTTAAAAGTAAAGACAAGCTAAGAGTAGACCTAAGTTACTTAGTGCATTATATACTATTATGGATAGCTTATATGGATAATACCTGTAATATACATAGAGTACCAAAAGATAAGAACTAGAAGTACCTAGTAAGGATATATTAGGCACTAGAGAAGAAGCGGTTTAGGGACGCTAAGTATATACATAGATAGTACCTAGTAGAAGTATAAAGTTAAAGGGACTTAACACTTTAACCAGAAAGATTCCTTACAGAAGAATACCTAGAGGGACAATAGTGGTGGGAGTGCCTAGAAAACACTTATCTATAGTATATAGAGGAAAAGAAACAAATTAAGTATTGGCTAAGGTTAGACTAAGTACAAGTAGGATCTAGCAGCTAATAGTTAGGAAAAGGGAAGGCGCATGGGACTAGAGGGAACTAGTGTTAGAGTCTTAAACCCTTAAAGAAATGCAAGAATAATACCTAAACTTATAAGTTAAGTGGTAAGATCAGCAGTTTAAAGTGTTAATAGACAGTAGAGTAATAAGAAACCACATATTACTAAAAGTAGTAGAAAGAATAGGGTTACTATATAGACAGAAGAAACACCGATATCCACTTATAACAATTTTAGGAGATTAGATAGCCTATAGAGGAGGCGTTATTAATCTTAAAATAGGACCTATTTAGTTAACTATTAAAGGGAGACCTGTTAGAATGTCTTTTAATATCCTACTATTAGGACAGGATAAGGCGATATTAGGAATGCCTTAGTTATAGGAGTATAATCCAAAGATTAATTGGGTTATAGGTTAGGTCGATATTAGGGATACTTAATAACGCAAGATGTGATAGCAAACCAAGTTGGTATAGTACCAAGTCAGAGCAACGTACGGGGAAACTAAGTGAGGCTTAAGTTATATACTAAAAAGATACTATAAGTATAGCAAAAAACTATAGTTACTAGAAAGTAAGAAGCTGTTAGAATATATAGTATAGGACTATAAAATAGAACTAGAAGAGGGAATAAGTCTAAAGTTCTTTTTAATCTATAAGCTTACTAAAACCGAGTTAGTAGCACTTAAAGAGTTTGTCCAGGAAAACTTATAAAAGGGATATATTAGACCATTGTAGTTATTAGTAGGATATCTAGTATTATTCATCCTAAAGAAAAATGGAAAACTTAGAATATGTATAGATTATAGACAATTGAACAGTATTACTAGAAAGGATAGGTATTTTTTACCCTTAATTAGCGAAATCTAAGACAGGATAGGCAACGTAAAAATCTTTATAAAGATAGATCTAAGGTGGGCGTACTATTAGATTAGGATTAAGGAAGGCGACAAGTAGAAGGCAGCCTTTAGGTTAAAGGAAGGACTATATAAGCCATTAGTTATATAATTTGGGCTTATAAACGCACTAGCAATATTCTAGAAGCGAATTAATAGTGTGTTAGGAGAACACCTAGATGAGTTTGTTATGGTATATCTTAATAACATTATCATTTACTTAGAAAATGAGGAAGAATATAAAGAACACGTTAAATAGGTCTTAAAGAGACTATAGAAGGAACAGATGCCAGTAGCAATTAAGAAATGCGAGTTCTTTATAAGGAAAACCGATTTTGTAGGATTTATTATTGAACTAGGAAAGATTAGTATAGACCTAAAGAAAGTCAAAGCTATAGTAAGTTGGCAAGAACTAGAGAACGTTATATAGTTGAGGTTGTTTCTAGGGTTTTGTAACTACTATAGGAGGTTTATAGCATAACGGTTGAAAAGCATTAAGCCGTTTACAAGGCTAACAAAGAAGGAGGAACTGTAGGTTTAAGGTAGTAAGTAGAAGAAGCTGTTCTAGGAACTTAAAGAGTTGTTTACCTAAGAGCCAGTCCTTAAGATCTATTAACTAAAGTTGGAAACGGTTATTAAGACAGATGTATTAGACTTTGCACTAGGAGTATGCTTGCTATAGAGGCACCAGGACGCATAGCATCCAGTAATATACTATAGTTAGAAAATAACACTACTAGAGTTAAACTACGACATCTATAACAAGGAGTTATTAGGTATAGTTACAGCACTTAAGGAATAGAGAGTATTCTTACAAGGTATAGAGAAACTATTTATAGTTAAAATGGACTATAAAAACCTTACTAGATTCCTAATAACAAAGGAACTTAACTAAAGATAGGTTAGATAGGCGGAAATGCTTACAGAATACTATTTTAAAATTTAGTATACTAAGGGTACAGATAATGCATAAGTAGATGCTTTAAGTAGAAAAGCTAAACTATAAAGTAATAAAAAGCCATTAGGAGCTTTATTGCGGAAAGATTAAGACGGATTAATTAGGTATAATTACCCAAAAATTATAGTAACTAAGAAAAGTTAGATCTATAAATTACTAAAGAGTAATTGGATATAGAAGATCTAAGAAGCATAGGTAGAGGATCTAGACTTAGAGCAATATAAAAATAGAGAAACAATATATATGCCTAAGTCTATTATAGAAGAGTTTGTTAAGGAATTCCATAAGGGAATAATATAAGGATATAATGGGTCTATAGGACTAGTGTTAAGACTATAGAAGAAGTACATTATTTAAGGAATTTAGGGATTAGTAAGACAAGTTATAAAAGAATATCTGGATTGCTAAAGAAATAAACCAACGAGGTATAAGCCGTATGGAGGGCTATAACCTGTTAAGACACTAGGAAGACTATGGAAAGTTATATTATAGGACTTTATTGTTAAATTACTAAAGTTAAGAGATCCTATTATAGGATAAGATTATAATGTAATCTTAGTAATAATAGACAAGCTAATAAAGTAGGGATACTTTATAGCATGCACTAAAGAGATATTAGTAGAAGACGTCGCTAGAATCTATATAAAAGAAGTATTTATAAGACACGGAGCACTAGATAAAATTATATCGGACAGAGATCTAAGATTTATAGTAGCGTTTTAGGAGGTGTTTCTGGCAGAATAGGGAGTTCGTATAGTAACTTCTATAGCGTATTATCTGCAGACGGACGGATAAACGGAAAAACTAAACTAGACACTAGAATAGTATTTAAGACATTATATTAATTACGCATAGAATAATTAGGTATTGTTATTACTAGTTATATAGTTTATATACAATATAACACCATAAAAAGGAATAGGGACATTACCATTTAAGGCGAACTATAGGTATGAGCTAAGAATGTTATTATTGCCACACCAAGTAAGGAAAACAAGTAGCACAGCTAAATAAAGAATAGAGATGTTAATAAATCTTTATATAAACCTTATGGAAACAGCTAAACTAGTATAAAAGCGAATGAAAAAGTACTATAATGCTAAGAGATCTGAGGGACCAGATCTAAAGGAGGGAGATAAAGTGTGGCTACTACACAAAAATTTCAAGAGTTGATGGCTAAGTAAGAAGTTAGACCACGTTAGACTAGGACCTTTTAAAGTTAAGCAAAGAATTTTATTAGTTACGTATAAGTTGAATCTACTAGCCAAAATAAAAATCTATCCTGTATAGTATATCGCGATGCTAGAACTAGCATACAGAGGTATTAAGCTACCAGTTTACAAGGCAGACACGTATAGAGGATAAGAAGAAGACAAATAGTAAATTTTAAAGATTATTAGCCACGAGGACATAGATGACGAAATATAGTATAAAGTAAAGTAGATAGGCTATAGCGAGACTACCTAGGAACTACTAAGTAGCCTAGAGAACGCTATAGGAAAGGTATAGGAGTATTAGAAGAGAGCAGGTTAGGTAGTATTAATAAGAAAGGATTACTAAAAAATAAGTCGCCTAAGGGGAACCTAAGAGAAGCAATTGCTGAGCTACTTGGAGTTGTTTCCCTTATAGGAAGAGAGCTAGTCCTTTTATTACCTAGCTTGGACAGTCCCTATTAAACCAGTTTCTACTCCTTAGAACGAACCTTTTTATATATACGTTTAAGACGTTAAAGATGAGTATAAGCTAGACGTTAAGCTTTAAGGATATATATGGACTCTTCTAAGGCACGTTAAACCTTAAGCAGCGTAGAGGCTAGTTCACTATTAAGTTTCTTAGTGGTAGATTAAACATAAGACCCTATAATAAGTTACTTAGGGAACCCAAAGACTATTAAGAGTTATAGGACGCGCACACTTAGCGTTAGAGATAGAGCGGACGTTGCAGGACAATTAAATGTTTGCTTTAGTGCACTCTAAATAAAAGGTCGGTTATTAAGACAAAGGGCTTGCTAGCGCGATGTAGACTAACCCCTCTTTTACATAATAAGAATATAGAGACGGCATTATCTCACCTAAAGACAAGATTGCAGCAATGGTGCAAAACTGGTAAGCTATAGAAGAAGAAAAAGATACTTTAGGTATAATAAGTAAGGATATTAACTAGACTAATTAAACAGACATCACACCTCTAGTAGACGACTTAGAGATGTTAGGAATCTTTAAGGATAAAGATAAAGAGGAGGGAGATAGTATTACGGACAGCTTAAGTACAATATTACAACTACTTGGAGAAGAGTTGGAGGAAGCTAGTTGGTTAATATAGGTATAATCTAGGATGGATCCGGTGGAACTATATAATGAGGAATAGTAGCCGAGGTTACGTGATGTGATCTGTATAATCTGTATAATCTATGTAATCTGTAATAGAGTAGACAGAGTACACGTACCTTACAGAGCGAAGGGATTTCTTAGGCGTATAGTTGTGTATTTAAAGAACCATAGTCCCTACCTAGATAGTTCTCTCTTTGTAGTGAATCTTAGAATATAATTGGAGTTAATCTGTTAGGCAACTACTCCACCAGTTGTTATTATGTTGTTGACACTGTTCTTACCTATATACCTAGCCTAATAATAGGACCCACCGTAGTTCCTGCTACAAGGTTCCGTTACAATAAAGAGCAAATTATTATATAGCCGCAGCTGCAAACCTTCCTAAAGAAGTGGACTTAAGACCTATATGTTATATAGTACAATTATATAGAACTATTCTGGAATAGGATATAGCTCGACCACCACAACTTCCGCCAGTTTATAAACTTTATAGAAACTTGTGCTTAACTAATAGATCCAGAGCCCTTTAAAAACAAGAACGGTAACATCTATAAGAAGGAGAAGATTGGATTTATCTAAACTAGAATTAAGCTAGCAATTTATAACAAAATAAAGTATATAGGAGCCCTATTGCGGATCACCATATATGCGGATTTTAAATAAGCGGTCCTAAATATTAAGAATATAGTAAAGAACCAGACCTCTTTTAGTAAGAAGCTGGGGGGTAACTAAAAGTATAGGCACTTTAGTAGTAACATAGGGCAGACCTAAGCTCTAAAGAAGCCGTTCTTAAAGAGAAATCTAAAATAGTTAAAATTAGGGACCTTAAGTAATAGGAAAGATTCCTAGGGCCAACCTAATACCCATCTAGCACCCTTACGGGAACACTCTAAAAAATTAAGAGAAAACTTCTCTGGAGGCAAACCTAATTGGAAAAACAAGTAGGGTGATAACTGTACTAATAATCTAAAAAAAAGAAAAGCCCTAGTTATGGACCTCTCCTAGCTGTAACTAGGGCAAGATACAGAAGAAGAGACTCTCTGTATTACTATTAAGCTAGAAATAGTACTCCCTATAGGCGAGGTACGTTAATTTTAAGTACTATATAACAGCGGCGCTAAAATTAATCTTATATAATATGATTTAGTAAAAGAGTATAAGCTTATCCCATTACTAAGGTAGTAGAAACCTACCGTAGGATTCCTAGATAAATATTAGATCAAACTATATAGTGCCTATAAGCTTACAGTGTTAGTGGCTGACATGTATAACCGCACTAAGGTGGTTGGCCCACAACCCTTCTAAGTAGCTGACTTCGTAGGCTACAACCTTATTCTTAGATATCCTTAGCTTATGGAAGTAGATCCTAAGATATGCTTTAAGACAGAAGCCTTTAAATAGTGGAACAATAAAGAATTAGAAGGGTGTATTTTATTAATAAGCTTAAAAGATATCCTAGAAGATATAGCTCCAGGAGAAATAGTATATACTCTATACCTAAAGGAGTATCAGATCTAACCCCTATTCTATAGTAAGATAGGTATAAAGCCTAGTATAGGCAATAACCTCTCTGTAACGGACACCCTATAGGGAACTACTGGATAGGTTATAGAGATATTGTAGGGAGGCGGCGATCTTAAAGATCTTATAAGATACTTTTACTGCTATAGGTTACTCTAGCTTAAGCAATACGCAGAGAGTATGCTATAATACCTTAAACGCTATATTAAAGAGTTCCCTACCCTCTACTGGCAACCGCATAAAACTGTTTAATATATAGTGGTAACTATGTATAAACAGCTACTATAGCATATAACGCTGCCCGTAAGTATCCTAAGGGACCTCTAAAACCTACCCAACAATAATATAGAGGACGAGCGTGACCCTAACCTATTAAAAATTCTATCAGGCCTAAGGGACTTACTTAGGGTATTTTTAGGTAGATAAGCTAAAGTCCTTCAGCGGAACTTAGAATACAATTATGCAATTAATTTAAAAAAAGGTAAATAACCGCTAAACCTTCCTATTTATAACCTCTCTTGTAAAGAGCTTGAGATCCTACGGGAGTACCTTAATAGCTTACTGGAAAAGGGATGGATATGGCCTAGTAAGTTGCCGGTAGGCGCGCTAATTCTCTTTATCCTAAAACCAGATAGAACTATAAGGCTATGCGTAGACTATTGTAGTCTCAATAAGATTATAATTAAGAACCATTACCCACTACTACTGGTTAATAAAATGCTAGATTAACTATTTAGGGCGAAGATTTTCATAAAGCTAGACCTATAAGACGCCTATTATAGGCTCCGTATTAAAGAAGGGGATAAGTAGAAAACCGCTTTTAAAACCTAATATGGCCACTTTAAGTATCTAGTAATGCCCTTTGGGCTAGCCAATGCGCCTATAATATTCTAATTATATATTTACAAAGCCTTAGGGGGACTAGTTAACTATATATATATTATCTATTTAGATAATATTCTAATCTATTTAGAAGATAAGGATTAGCACAAGTAAGACGTCCGCGAAGTGCTGGAATGCTTAGATAATTGGGGCCTCTACGCTAAGGCGTTAAAGTATATCTTTAATACCAAGTAGGTTGAGTTCCTGGGTTACATTATAACACCTATAGGTGTAGTTATAGACCTAGTATAGGTGCAGACAATTTAAGAGTGGCTAGAGCCAGAGAGCTATTAAGATGTTTAAGTATTCCTAGGCTTTGTCAATTTCTATAGGCGCTTTATCTATAACTACTTAGATATAGCCTAATACCTATCTAACTATATTACTAAAGCTTTTTAAGACCCAGCCTAAGAAGCAAAAAGCCTAAAGGTAGGAAGGAAGAAAACTAAAAAGGGACTAACTAAATGGTATAAACTATGGATATAGCCTAGAAAGGTACAGGAAGCCTTTTAGGAACTACGTGTAAAGTTTATAGAAGCTCCATTATTGCGGTATTTTAACCCAAATCAGCCACTGATAATAGTTACTAATGTATTAAATTTTACCTTTACTGGTATTCTACTGTAACCTAATAGGCATCTGGACGCTACCTAGCTCCACTAGAGACTGGTAGCATTTTATAACAGAAAATTCCAAGGACCTAAAGTTAGGTATTATACCCACAATAAGGAACTGCTGGCTATAGTTAACTGCTTTAAATAGTAGCGACACTACCTTAAGCACGCGAGCCATACCACTTGTATACTCTTAGATTATTATAATCTATACTACTTTATAACTATAAAGGAGCTTATACCTTAATAAGCCAGATAGGTAGAGGAGCTTATACAATTTAACTTTAAGATTAAATATAAGCTAGGGGAAAATAACCCTGCTAATAGACCGTTATGATAGCTAGACTATGCCAAAGGCTTTAAAATGGGAGAAGGAAAATAGATAATAGATATCTTACTCCCTATATTGTAGAATAAGCTCTAGGTATAGGATGCTTAAGCACCTACAGCTCCACGTATTAAGTCTTAGGCGGTGCAAACCCTATTGGCTTCTACTAACATTCTGGCTAGTACCTAGTCTGTGGCCAATAAGGGTCCAAAGATACCTAGATAGGACGTCCCTAATATAAGTTCGGAACCTAGTAATACACTACCCTTAATTACTAAGCTATCCCCTTAAATAAAAGGTAAAGCTATAAAGCAATCAAAACCTAGAGCCCTGTAAAGACTAAAGGACTTTAACCTTATAGCGGCCTTCCTAACGTATATGTATTGGAAAGTTACAAGATCTATAGTACTATCTAGTTATGTACTTGGAGCAGTATAAGACAAAATAGCTTTTACCTAGGAACTATCCAAAAGGTTAACGGATTTTATCCGTGAGGTATAATGGAGGGACGCCTCCTATGCTATCTTTAATGCGGAAGTAGACCGGAAACGTGACGGAAAGGAAGCTAAAAGGCGCTAAAATTGGGAACTGGACCTAATGGGCCTACTGCGTAGAAATGGTAAGGTTTGGGTGCTATAAGAAGCAAATCTACAACAGAAGATTCTTATGAAGAATTACAATAATCCTTTAGGCGGCCACTATGGCTAAGCTAAGACAGTGGAATTACTTTAACGCAAATACTATTGGCTAAAGCTTAAGTAGGAAGCAAAGGAGTATATTAGCCACTGCGAGAAGTGTTAAGTATATAAAATCTAAAGGCATAAGCTGTGGGGTTTACTTGAATCTATTCCCCCAGCTAGTGAGCTATGGCAACATTATGCTATAGATTTCATTACAGATCTTCCGCCATTAAAGGATAAGTAAGGATGAACATATGATTTAGTCCTGGTACTTATTAATAGGTTTTTAAAGTACGTCTAATACCTTCTTGTTAATAAGATAATTAACGCATAAGCGCTTGCCAGCCTAATTAAGGAGAAATGCTTTCTTAAAGTAGATTAGCCGCACTTTATTATTACTAATAGGGGCAGCGTCTTTATAAGCCAGTACTGGTTAGATCTATGCTTTTATTTAAAGATAGACCACTATTATAGTATAGCTTTCCATCCACAAATGGATAGGCAAACGGAACGCCAAAACTAGGAACTAGAGTCTTACCTATAAATGTATTTAAACTACCAGCAAGACAATTAGTGTAAGCTACTTCCGTATATAGAGTACGCTTATAATTTAAAGCAACACGTATCGCATAAGTATATACCAATTTAGATTGCCTACAGCGTCCGATTATTTGGGTTTAATAGTATACCTAGCGATTACTAGCTAAGGCCGTATAATCAATTATAGGATCCTACTAGGAAGTCTAAGGACATCTACTAGAGAGTATAAAGATACCTCTAAGAATGGGAGGAGTAATAGAAGTATGCAAAGCAGAGCCTATAAGATGCCCAAGAGTAGCAGAAACTCTAGTACAACCATAAACACCAAGATAAGCATTTTAGAGTAGGCGACGAGGTTCTATTACGTTTAACAAATATTAAGACCCGTTAACTATTAAAGAAGCTTAATATAAGATACCTAGGTCCCTTCCAAGTTAAGGAACAAATTGGCAAGCTAGCCTACCGTCTCCAGCTACCTCTATCTATGGCCCGTATGTATCTAGTATTTTATATAAATCTACTAGAACCATGGCATAGACCACTGCTAGAAAAGAACTTCTGTCTAGGCCTAATTAAACACCCTAAAGTGGTGGGCGAGCGGTATAAGATTAAAGCTATACTATGCTATAAGTCTGTTAAGAACAAGCTTTAATACAAAGTTAAATAGCTAGGCTGGCCTGCTAAGGACTCTATATAGGAACTAGAGGATTACCTTGATTATTATAAAGATATTCTAAAAGAATATTGGAACCAAGGTCCGTAATCTATAAAGCGTAGAAAGCGCTCTAATACTATGGTGTTATTGCAGCCTATAAAGAAGACTTGCGTAAAGAGTAAGAAATAGGTTAAATTAGATATAGAACGGACAGGCTTTAGAAACTATAAAGATTGATTAGGGCTACGGCCTAAGGCAGAACAGGTCCTTAGCCTTTTTACGTATATAGCATAGAATTAATAGGGTATTTTGCTAGAATTGCATTCCCATTTATTAATCTATATTAGGAATAGTATTCCTATGCCTTCCTAAATGCCTTATAAGGCCTTCTCAAGCACTAGTCAAGATCCTCAATTGCCACTATATATAAGAACAATCCTAAATACCCAAATTAAAAGCCACTATGCCTTATCCTTAGGTGTAGGATCAGTATCTATTGGCCCGCTAAGTAATGGCTGATAGGAATAAGATCTAGAAGCCTTGGTAGGAGTATAGTTAGGCATAAAAATAGGGACAGGCCGATGAGGTATAGAAGAAGCAAAGACTCTTAAACGCTTAGCACCAATATTAGGTCCAAACCAATACTAATAAAGTTCCTAAGGCCTAAGCTTATAGTTAATAAAGACACGCTTAAGCCTAGAATGAACGGAGACATTGGCTGGCTAGTATAGACCAGAACCACCAAGACCTTGCTATAGCAACCGTTAGTTACCCATCCGCTAGGTACCTAAAGGGTAACCTACCTAATACCATATTATATTATGCTCTTTTGAAACTTAACGTGTATACGCGAACTCCTTCTTGTAATAGACAGCGACCTTCTTCTTATTACCCCCATCCTTTACCCTATCCTTAGTATACCAGCCTTGCTCCCTTATTAGACGTTGCTAGCTGGCTTGCTAGGAATTATGGGCGGTGTAGATGGCTATAGCATAGTCTCGAATTTAACCTAGATGTTTAGTATTGGCGCTGGACTGAGAGAGAGCCTAGGCGATGTAGTAGTTAAGGACATTAAAAGATCGTCGCCACTTAGGCCCAGGCTATATTAAAACCTAAAGTTAGTAATAGAAACCTATTAAGGATAGAAAAGCTCACCTTAACGTAACTGCCGCTCTTAGTACGCATGCATTAATTACAAGGACTGAAGGTGTTAGATCTTATATAGTAAGTCTTATTACAAGCATCCAGAATCTTCTTATTAGACTTCTGGTCCTTTAAGGACATGTAGGCAAAATCATTTAGGTAGGACTAGCACTAGTTGCGGGTTAGCGGAGGTTAAGGTTCTATATGCAGCGGTAGGGCTAGGATATGCTAAGGAATCTACTTAGAAGAGCAGTTAGTAGGAGAATAAAAAGGCATATTAGATTGATAATAGAAAGGAAGAAAATCTTAATGATATATTAAAGATACGTCCAAAATTGGACGAAGGTTGATAATAGGAAGTAAGGTGTTAAGGAAAAGGACCAAGCTCGATAAGTAAAGTGTCTCTATACTTTACCTTCTAATACCCTTCTGGTATATAGCCGCAACCTTGCTAATATAACTCCGTTATAATAGCGTAACTCAGAAGGAAGGAAATACGCGTATGTGCCATTTAGCCATCACTTCCTTATAAGAAAAACTGATTATGCGGCCGGGGAAGGCAATTAAGACGTCAATTAAAGACGTATATAGGTTAAATTATACCTAAATAATATTACAGTATTAAAGAATAACGTTATAGACGTTCTTGACAACCGCATAATAGCTATAGGTGCTATTGCGAAGTGTCCCTCCTAATTGCTAGGCAGTAGAGCTACGCTAAAATATAGCATAGGACCACTAGATTTAAAAGTATATACACCAAATCTTAGGAGACAAATCTCCTTAATTAACTAATTAATACCTTAACCGCATTTAATAAGCCCAAGGGTAAAGGCGGGAGTAATGCGTTAGTGACGTAGAGGATTATAAGAAAAGATTATAGATTAATATCTTAATAGTTAAAGATGACGGCAAGCTAAGGCTCTGTACGTTAAATCCTATACTAAAAGGTTTTATAGAACCATACTGGAACACTAAATTGCTTATAATATTTTTGTGATTGATTGTAGACTGGCATAAAGGCTTAGAAATAGAGTTGTATGAAAATCTTTGTGTTAGCCTAGGTAGTTACTAGTATGCTTCTGGTAGGCTTCTAATAGGTCTCCTAGCAATCCTTGCGTCTTTTCTCTAGTTATATTTTTTTCCTTATTAAGGTTTTTTAAGAGTTTAAAGTAGGGGTTAGATAAATAGATAATATATAGCGGCATACTAATATCTCCCTAATATGTCTCCAAACCCCTTTTAGGATAAGCCCTTATAATCTCCCTACCGTAAAGTAATAGCAATTAGGGGCCGACTGTAAGAAGGGGGGGGGGGCAATGTAAGGGATATTATTGCAGTTATCTTGGGTTGCCCTTAGGATAACCTTTAGGCGCCCCTTAGATGGTCGCCGGTTACGTGCTAAAGGCATATACCTGTAGTATATAGTCTCCACAATCCTAGAGGCCTTACCTCCTTAAAAATTCGTCTCTCTTACCAATCTATCCTGTTTTATAATCGTATCTTTATAGCCCCCTGTCTACAAAGTCCCCTTACAGTTAATTGCTTTATAGTTATAAAGTACTATAGGTTCTTATAGTCCGTTAATATACATATTAGAAACAATAATCCTTTAAGCTTAGGACGCTATTATTTAAAACATCTAATAATTATAAGCAGTTCCTTATTATATATCTTATAGTTTAATTTAGTAGGGGCGAGTTTTTAGGAGAGAAAGGCTACTAGATATAGCTTACTATCCTTATTATATTATAATAACACTCCCCCTAGCATATAATTAGACGAGTTTATTTTAATAATATATTTAAGGTTAGGGTTAAAGTGGGTAAAAATTAGAATAGTTATAAAATAATACTTTAGGTTATTAAAAGCTTATTTATATTTAGTAGTCTATTTAAATTTTATATTCTTTTTTATTAGGTTTACTAATAGCTAAATAATTTTTAAGAAGTGGTTAATAAATTGTTAATAGAAATTTATAAATTCTAAAAATCTTTAAAAATCTTATATATTGCTAGGGCTTTCCTAGTTTATAATTACGGCGACTTACTACCGAAATAATATTCTCTGTTTATTTCGGCAGTAAGCCTACTAGTGCCTTTAGTTTCTAGTAGGCTTACTGCCAAAATAAACAGAGAATATTATTTTGGTAGTAAGCCTACTAGAAACCAAAGGCATAGAGTCCATCCTACTAGGAGACATAAACCTCCACTACCCGCGGTAAGGGGGTATCCATATTGCTACTAAACAATAGGCAGAGTGCCTACTAAGAGCTATAGATATCTGGGGCCTCAAACTGGCCACCCCCCTAGGAGCAATTATATGGCAACAAGGCACCGCCAGAAGTACAATTAATCTCATATTTATAGACAAAGGCCTATACCAGAGACTCGAAAGGTGCAACCCTAAAGAAGAATGGACACTTGCCTTAGACCATATCCCTATCTAAATATAGCTAGATCTGGATATTAAGGCGCAACCAAATAGTAAAAGATACGCAATAAGGAAGCTTAAGATAGACAGCTTCCTTAATATAGTTAAACAACAACTTTAAGACCTAGAAGAAATCCACCTAATACTAAATAAGTGAAGCTTATTAGCCACCCCTAAGGAAATTAACTAAAGACTAGAAAGGATCTAGGCAGCAATTAAAAATAGGCTAGAAGAGTACTGCCCAGTCTTATAACTGGGCCCCTACGCGTAACACGCATAGTCTGCACAATGCGCGGTTCTTATTACCAACCAACGATAAGCAAGAAGGAAATATATAAGCAGCCACAACCCTAAAGATAGGAAATAATATAAGGACATAAGAAACCAGTTAAAGAATACCCTAAAAAAAGAAGCAAGGAATAACTAAAGACGGTTTATAAACGAGTATATTTCTAACCTAAGCCTCCCCCATAATAAGGGCCTTTGGGCTATAGCAAAATAGGTAAAGAAAAAGGCAGGGCGTCTAGTAGAAGACCTATACCTATTACCCCTATAAAGAGTAGGGGAGTTATAGGCTATTGGTAACAATAATAAGAAGGCAAAGATCCTTATAGAAAGGTTCTTCCCCTAACCAGCTCTAGCAGACCTTAGTAATATTATAGGTAAAACACCAGTAACTCGCCTACGGGTTAACAGCGATATAATAATAGAGGAAATGGCTAGAACTATTAGCCGCCTTTTAAATAATATTACACTAGGACTAGATGGGATACTAAATAAGGCCTTAAAGACCTGCGGACCACTTATAGCACCTTAGCTTGCAGATATAGCTAGAGCATACTTTGCTATAGGCTACTACCTGCGACTTGGAAGATCTATAATAATGGTTGTTCTATAAAAAGAAGGTAAAGTAGATTACTTAATCCTAGAAAGCTACCGCCCTATCGCCTTGGAAAATACCCTTAGTAAGATCTTAGAAAGAGTAATAGTAGACCGTATAGCAGATATAGCTAAGGAACACGCCCTACTACTACAAAGTTAAATAGGGGCAAGAAAGAACCGCTTAACACTATTATTAAATCTATATAGGCGATACAAAGGGACTTTGTAGTATTAATGCTTAGCCTAGATATTAGTGGTGCCTATAATAATATACCCTATAAGTGCCTTCTATATATCCTTAGGGCAAAGAGCTTCCCAGAATAGATTATATAATTTATTTAAGAGTTTATAGATTAGAAAGAAATATTACTAGTCTTTAGCGGATACCAGAGCCCCCTTATTATAGTTATAATAGGAATACCATAAGGATTACCCCTCTTACTTATACTCTTTCTTTTCTTTGTAAGCAACCTACTTAACTCCTTTAAGGAAGGGGCGACCCAGGGGATAGGCTTTATTAATAATACAAACCTAATTATATATGGGCTAATAGCCGCAGAGAACTATAGAACACTAGAGAAAGCCTATAATACCTATATAGAATGGACAAGACAATATAGAGTTTAATTCTTACTAAAGAAATACCAGCTAATCCATTTTATAAAAAAACGTAACCAATCTGCAGATCTCTAGTATATAATCCATATCTAAGGCTTTAGGGGCCAACCAGTTTAAGGCCTAAGGGTATTAGGAGTATAGGTAGATAGTAAGCTTTGGTGGAGCGCATATACGTTATAAGCGGCCTATAAGGGCCAAGTATAGTATATTGCAATGTCCAGAATCGTCAATTCTATATAGGGTCCATGCTTTTAGAGGTCACGCCTACTATATATAGCAGTTATCCGGCCAACTATAATATATGGATCCAGTATTTGGGCCATAGGAGAAACCAAGAAAGGCCCCCCCAAATCACTCCTTAAACTACTCTAAAAGGTCTAAACAGCCTACCTCTAGAGTATAATAGGTGGGTATAAGTAAACGGCTACAGTACTACTTAAGAAGGAAGCAAATATCCCCCCCCTATAATTATATATTGAAGCCGCTGTAATATAAAGGGTGTAAAAGGAGCGCAACTCTAAGGTTATAAAGTATATTAAGACACGCCTAAATAAACTATAGAGGGACCCTAGGGTGCCCTATAGGAGAGTAAACCAACAACCCTAAAGTAGGAAAGATATGTTAGAGAAACAGGTAAAAAAAAGCAGAAGAAGAATAGTGCTATATTAGGGCCTAGGCCCATATAAAGGAGGAAGGAAGACGTATAAGAGTCTAGTAAAAACAACAGCAAAAAAGAGATAGGAGCTAAAGTAGAGTATAAAAGAGTACTAGGAAACTATCTACTGCAATATAATACTGGCTAGACCAACACTAGAGAGGTATATAGGAGTTAAAGGTACAGAGGCTGTCTTAGGCAAGAGGAACCCAAGCTGTAGCATGGTTAATACTATAGGGGGTAAATACCTAAGGGCTCCAAAAAGGCCTAATAAAGGCAGAAAATATAATAGCAATACTCTTAAGAACAGGAATAATAGGACTAAAAAATTAGCTCTATTAGGTAAGTGTCCTAGTAGGTAGCCCAAGATGCGAATATGGCTGGCTAAGACAGACACTAAAACATATAATACTATTATACCCCTTATATACTAGCTGAAAAGTAATACTCTTAGCAGCTAGCATAGAGAACTATAACACACTACTCTTAATATAAAAAGGTCTTAAGGCAGTTACCCAGTAGCTTATTAACTAAAATATACTAAACCAGTTCCGGGCTACAAAGGAAATGGTAATAGAGGGCAAAGGGGTAAGTATTAGGCACCCCCTAATAACTCTATAGTAGTAAAGTTAAGTTCGCGATACTAGCGCGTCTATAGGCTTATTACGGCAGCAGTAGTTCCTAAGGAGGTCAAAAAGTAAGGTAGTAGAGCACTATAGGTAACTTATAGGCGCTAAATAGGCGAGTCCTAAAAGGCGAGGGGATAAATTACGAGGTTTTCTTAAGTAGAGTTTTCTTCCCATATATAAATAAGAAGTAGTCCGCGTAGGCCCAACAGGGATCCAAATCAGACGTTAAGCAATAAATAATTATTAATTACGGCGACTTTTTTAGGGTCTATTTTAATTCCGTTATAGGATATTATTAAGCCTAAGTATATAACCTTAGACATATAGAACTTATATTTTTTAATATTATATTATAGGCCCGCATATTATAGGCGTTTAAAAACTATTCTAATATATTTCTAATATTTAGAAAGCAAGGATAAGTAGATTAAAATATTATTAATATATAATAATAACTCTTTGATTAACGTCTGATACGGATCCTATCTTGGCCCACGCAGACTACTCCGTCACAGGGGGAAAACTTGTAATTTATAGGAAGAAAACTCTACAGTTGGGGGAGAAAAAACCCTATAAGCCACCTCAGTAGGATAAAAAACCCTAATTTGCCATATCCGTCCGTAGCGGCGGCCCTGCGGGCCTACAACTACGTCCTGTCCTCCTTGGATGTTTAAACTCCTTAGGAACCACTGCTTCCTTCTCTAGCTTATCCAAGCTGGGGTTTACTACGTTCCAGCAGGCCTTGCCAATTAATTGCTATGTCTTGTTGTTGTTTCCCATATCTTAGCCATCCCCTATGTCAGAATTAAGCGAGAGATGCTGACTAAGCTCTGGACACGTCGCGAGAGCGAGCTCTACATGTCAATCTAGATAGACATCAACCGCATCTACTGCATCACGAATCAATCAATATTCATCGTCTGCGTCATCTCTATCATCAATTAGACCCTCAAGAGACCTCCGCTGTGACCTTATAACCTTATAATTCCAACACCCTATATGCTATCTCTTGTTTAACCATTGCTATATACGCCATGCCTCCCCCCCCTAGGGCCTATCGAAGGCGTAAGGGGGATTCATCCGTTCTAACTACCGTGATGCTAAGCAGCGGGATATTATGTATTGGGTATCTTTTATGCCTAGGCCCCAGCTAGGCCCTCTTAAAGGGTCACCACTCTGTTAAAAGGAGACAAGGAAAACCGTGGGTCGCAATCCAGGCTGCTAGGCAGTATTACGGCAGTAAAACGGCGAGTGACCGCATGCTCCGCGGGCGATCGCCCTAGGGGTTAGGAGGGGCCGTATATTTGCTCATTCGTCCGTTTATTCGTTCGCGATCGTTCGTTTGTTAATATAAGAGGTTATCAATACTTTCTATCAGGGGTCGGGGGATGCTATTAAATGCTATATATCCATGTTAAATCGTACAGGTACCTTAATAGGAGAACAGTATGGTAGCTGTTATCATAAAGGGGTACCAATAGTGGTAGTTTTCAAGATCTCACCATCCCATGTAAAAACTTTTCACCACCGCCCATAACGCTCACAACCACCACCAGGTCCTATCGCACGCTGTATAACGTCTCTGCGTTGGCTCTAAGTCTAAACTTCGAAGACCTAGGTTTGTAGCCGTCACTATGTATAGGTGTAGAGTCCGATTTCGACGGCCATTATTAATATATATAGTAATAAATACATTAAGGAATTCACGAAGTATATTATTAATATATTGCTAAAATATATTAGGACTATTCTTTATGCTAAATAGTATTACTAGGTATTTAAAGAGTCCCTATTATATATAAAAAGCTATATACTTCTTATCTCCTTCTTATATATAGATTTTATTAAAGGCTGTAACTATATTAAGCTTTATAAAGTACTATACCTTTACTAAATAGTTAAGCGTCTCTTAAATTAGGGGAATTAGATATTAGTTTTAAATTATAATTATATTTAGAGCTTAATAATTAATATAGAATCTTAAGCCTCCTCCTAGCTT
>Ga0307507_10001401_pt1 | contig 54135 bp, 40 predicted proteins | sample 7_EM_MG_FD_207223 | JGI IMG/M metagenome (GOLD analysis project Ga0307507, IMG submission 207223) | Populus trichocarpa ectomycorrhiza microbial communities from riparian zone in the Pacific Northwest, United States - 7_EM | ecosystem: Host-associated > Plants > Roots > Unclassified | place... | reverse complement strand
ATAACCAATCGAATCATAATCGCACCTAGTGATTTTGTTACGTAGATACAACAATATAATCACCCGCGGTAAGAACAGGTGGTAGTGGTAAGAGAGCCGTAGTGTTGAGTACTAGCTTACTAGTTAGTGTATATATCACCAGTAGTAATCTATAGGGGTTAATACAAAATCCACCTCCTATAAACAGAATCCACCTCCTGCCAATTAAGGCTTAATAGCCTTACCCTTTATGTAGTAGTAAAATAATAGAGTGCAGGGTTTCCCTAATTAGAATAAGCTTAATTTTAAGTAAGGCAAACTCCATAATAAATAAACTTATAATCTACATTGTAACCCTAAGCATGGTATTGCACATAGAAATTTAAAAAGGGGTTTATATTTTAATTAAATTTATAAGATTACAACTAAAAGTCCTTGCGGCGTAGTGGTATAGTAAGTTCTATAATTGCTTTAATTTAGAGCTAGCCTAACAAGATTTAGGGTTGCTTGGTCACTATAGGAAAGTTATAATACTTGGCGTAGTGTTAAACTTAGGGTGCCTCTGCCACTGCAGTGGCAGAGACACCCCAAATTCCTAACAATTAAGATTTTAGGCTGCAGTAGACCAACTACTTAAGGTGCCTCTATTACTATAGTAGCCACTATAGTAACAGAGACACCCCATATTTATAAGTTTAGATTTTAAATCGCAATTGCCAAAAATCTAAAATCTTATCAGGGAACGTAATCCGACTACCCCCCACTAATATTATTAATATTAGTAGTAGAGCCTAATTAAGTTGTAGAGGACTCTTTTGTATATATATTAAGCACAGCATAAGGTAACAGCTTTAATAAAGCAAAGCAGTAGATTACAAATAGGCACTATTGGTTAGGAATAGTCATATTTGCTAGAGTTACTAAACATAGTTAAATGGCCATATCTCCGGTTAACTCTAAGCCAGTATACAATTGCCTAATAAGGTAAAACGCCAGAGAATAAAGTATATATAAGGTTTAAGAACCACCTAGGTGTAAATTAGTATCTACCTACTCCACCTACTTTTAAATTAGTATCCACCTACTCCACCTACTCTTAAATTAGTATCCACCTACTCTACCTACTTTTGATTCTAAATCCACCCACTCTACCTATCGTCTTGAACGTCTCTGGCGCTTTAGTAGAACTATAGGTGTACTACCTCCTAGCCTTTTTAGGTTAATTAAACGATGCGGCAGGCTTAGTGGCGTAGGTAAAGTGGTAGGGCCGTTTCTTACTAGCAAATTAGTAAATAGAGTTGGCGTTCGTTTAAACTTAGGAAGTAGTAAGGGTTGTTTAGATATAGGAGGAGTAGGCGTTTGTTTAAACTCAGTCAGCAGTAAGGATAGTTAATTAGTAGGTCTTATTGGTAATGGTGTAAATAGTGCAGCAAAATAAGCATTTACCTGCTGGTAAGTCTCTCTCTGCTCCTCGTCTATATAGTTATAATTTAGTGTAGTAGGCAATCTATTACTCTCAGCGTCACCTTCTAGTGCATTACTATCACCGTCGCTCTAGTATTGTCTGCTTGTGCTATTTAGCAGCTTATTAAACGCGTGTTAGTAATGTAAGTTAATATTAAAGGTAGAATTGTTCTCTAGAGGTTGGCCCTTACTAAATTCCTCAGCTAATTATTAACGAAACTCTGCATCCTTAGCCTCAAATTAGTGCATAGCATTCGTGCGGGCCTGGGCGACTTGTTAACGAGCCTGCTTATCTAGTCTTCTAATTATATCATCTAGAGTATTAGAAGGCTTCTGCCGCTACCTTTAGTAAGTAATAGAGCATCTAGCTCCAGTTATTTCTGGCTGTGATATAGCAACAACAATCTTGCTTAATGTCTCGCTTAGTAATTGTGAAGGGCTCAGTTAACAGAACAGGATTCTATTAGTAGCTAGTAACGAGAATTCCAAGACGAGGACTGGAAGAAGGTCGAGGAAAGGACACGTCTATATACATGGTGCCAAGGCTCGGCTCGGCCGAGCCCCTGACTAGGGTTTGTAACAGTGCCGTAACAGTAATGCCCTTTTAGAACTACTTTCACTACTCTCTCCATTACTTATAGAACTCTCTTCACTGCCACTAAACGGGTTAGGAGGGTTTTGACAGTTTCGCCGACTATGGCCATATCGCTTACATCTTTAACACTGATAAGAGCGCTTTACTCTACAATCGCGGCGCTTAAATCTCTTCTTTTTTGGCCGCCCGGCTGCCCAGTTTAATATTAGTGGCGTTATATCTTCTAGAGATAAGTCGTGTAGATTAATAGGCTGGAAGGGAGCTTTATATGTCTTACAAAAGTTCTTAAGGGACCAGCAGCTGTCCTCCTATATGTCCTTTTTAGTTAAGTTGGCTAGGGCTATAGCGTGTACGTAGGCGAGTTGGTAGTCCTAGTAGAAGCTATATATATATTCCATTTCCCTAATATATACAAGGTATGTCTTGTTAAGACTAGGCACATAGATAAAGCCCTTAAAAGATGTTAACTAAGTAATAATGTAAGAGTGTAATTCAGCAATAGTGTTCTCTAAGAGCTTATTATAGTATTAAGTTCCTGTTAACTAAGGGTTATGTCTACTATAAAGTCGCTAAAAGAACTTTTCTATTATTAAGTTCCAAAGGCAATAGAGTAGTTAAAAGGGTAGGAAGTCTCGCACTAATAAGAGCTTAATGTTAACTAATTTAACTGCGTTATTCGTACTCTTACTAAAGCATAGAAACTCGGCCGGTTAATAAGACCTTGCCTACTATCTAAACTTAATAGCTTTAAGGTAGTTATAGCAATCCTCATTATAGTCCCTTAATTCTACTATAACGTAATTAAATCTTTTTTTCTTAACTACCTAAGCAGCTTCCTTGAAGAATTTTTTGTATATAGAGTTATAGTCTTTCCGGATATTAGCAGCAAGGTAATTAAGGCAAAAGTAATAAAAATACTCGTCCTAAGGGAGGATATTTATAACGCTAGTAACTAGACCCGTATAACAATTACTAATTATAGCTATTTTACAATTGTAACTAAAGCCCTATAGCTCCTTTTTAGCCCGTTAAAATGTCTAGTAAAGAAGTCATATAAACTATATCCAATTCTTAATTGTTTCGCCAGGAACTAAAGCCTAGGCAATTAGAAGTGTCTAATTATTAAAGTCTTTTATAGCTGTAATAAATAGATCCATCCCAAATACGGATTTAGTATATATAGAGTTAAAAATTAGAACAGGTTTTGTATACTTAAAAGCAGAAATATAGGGAGCTAGTGCTATAAAGCACTGTCTAAAGACGCTACCTCTAATAATAGTGCTAGTTATAGCGTGTACACCTAACCCATTATAACAACAAGCTATTACCTTAAGCAAGGCCAGTATATACCTAAAGCTGTTTATTTCGTTACCCTATAGATTCTTATTAGCTAATATTCTAGCGCAATTAACCTACTAGGACGTGGGCTGGTATCCAGTTATAATAAATTAATTACTAGCCAGTTGTTTTGTTTGGATTCTTAGGTTATTATTTAGCCATAGCTTAAGCGCGTACTATAGATACTTCGTTAATTGGGCTTGCTTAAAGTTCTTATAGGTAACAATAGGGCAAGTATAAGGCGTATATTATATAAGGGTGAAAAGGCCGTTCTTTATAAGCGCGATTTATATATAGAAGGGGTAGCTATGTTTACCTAGCTTGCAGTAGGCACACTAGACAGATTTATTATTATTTAGTGTAGGCTTTAAATGCTAATTAAGTTTAATAATTGTAACTACAACGTAGCTAGTGGCTTTATCTATAGTCTTGAAGGTCTTACCAACTTTAAATATTGTATAGGATAGTATATAAGAAAAATATAGCCATAGGAGTAAGTAAAAGATAAGGGTTGTTAATAATACTAGTAAAGAGAAAGGAGAATATATAAAAGAACGCGTTCTCCATGTTTATAGTAGCGCTATACTATAAAATTTTAGGGATAGTTTAGCTAAATGAATCCCACTATAGTACAAATAATATATTTTAATATTATATTTAGTGGCTACAACCTATAAGACACCTTGGTCACTGTAGGACTTACAAATAATTATATAAGACGCCTTAGTCACCGCTATAAATCCCCCTGCAATAACTAAGGCGCCTTATATATTATATATTTACCTCTATAGTGACTAAGGCGCCTTACATATTATATATTCACCCCTACAGTAACTAAGGCGCCTTACATATTATATGTTCACCCCTACAGTGACTAAGGCGCCTTACATATTATATATTCACCCCTACAGTAACTAAGGCGCCTTGTATATTATATATTTACCCCTACAGTAACCAAGGCGCCTTACATATTATATGTTCACCCCTGCAGTAACTAAGGCGCCTTATATATTATATATTTATTCCTACAGTAACCGAGGCGCCTTATAAGTTAGATCTTACATCACTATATTAAGTAGTAAGTTATATAACAGGCAAGCATAGATCTAAATTTAGGATATTTATATAGCTATACCAGTAGCTCTAGCACCACCTCCTCTACCCCCTCCACCCCTTTTACCCTTCTTTCCACCCATCTTACCACCTGCTACTCTACCTGCTGCCCCTCCTATCCCACCCTTTCCACAATTAGCTCAACTTGGGCGGGGCTTAGGGCAGTGGTCTTAAGAATATTTTTATTTATTCATTTTTATGAATATATTCATTTATAATAAATGATATGCATTAAATATTTTTTTCCCTTATAAATTAAATTATTCATAAGCTTATGAATATATATATAGATTTTTAATTTTATAAATATTAAGGTAGATTATATAGTATTAATACTACGCCGGTCGTTCCTAAAAATACATAGGAACTCAATATTTTGGTTTCCTGCGCAGATACCTTTATTATTTTTTAAGTTCTACTTACCCCCCCCAACACCACCAGTATCGTAATACTATGGCTCCATTACAGTCAGAGTCCATTACATATAGTTATGGCAGTAGTTCTAGTACTTAATCTAAACTATCTAAGCTTAATAGCAACCAATTTGATAACCCCAATACCAATAAAAATTATAACGCGTCATCCTCCAACCAATCCTCCAGTTCTCTCCCACCTAGCTTAAAGAAATAAAAGATTCGCGCAACAAATACTTGGTCCTATGCACAGGAGCCTCATAAGGGCAAGCCAGTTAAGAATAAGAACGGCAGGCGATACTGGTACTATGCTAAGTGTATATTCTGGCAAGAGGTAATTACTACCAATATTCGCACGCATCTACATAAGAAGCACGGTATTACCGTTAAGGAGGAGGACTTAGTAATTAAGAAAGTTACAAAGCAGAGACTTAAGGGCCTATATTAAAAGCAGAGTAAAGCCCAAGTTTAAAAGGTTAAGGAGGAGAAGGAACGTATACTAAGGGAGTCTACCAATCAACCAGTTATTTAGGAGGCTTTAGCACAGTTAATCATCGTTCAAAATCTACCATATAAGGCAGTAACTTGGCCAGAGCTTCAAGCGCTTCTTTTAGCAGTAAACTACACCTGCGATAAAGTTCTGGTTAACTCTAGCGCAACTATACTAAAGCTAATTAAAGAGTTATTCCTACTAAATAAAGCTATCCTAAAATAAAAGCTCTATACCTCTCTTACCCCTATACACCTCTTACTTAACGCATGGAGCTCACTAAATTAGAAGACTTTTATCACAATCTGCGCCCACTTTATTAATAGTACTGGCGTACTACACAAAGCCTTACTTACTCTCCCTTTTCTACCTGGCAGGCACAGAGGCAATAAGTAGGTAGAGGTTCTCTAGCAAGTCCTCCAAGACTACCAAATACTTAATAAGATTGGGTATTGTATCGGCGATAATTACGGAAGCAATAATAAACTTCTTAAACAACTCTCTATACGGCTTAAAGATGTGGAAATAGAAGCTTAATTTAACGCCAAGCAATACCGCATTCGCTACCATGGCCATATACTTAATATTGCCGCGCAGGCCTTCTTCTTCTTTAAGGATAAGGAAGCCGTTAATATTACCTTCTAAGAGGCTCGCGTAAAGCTTAAACAAGATTTAGATCTTAATAAGGATTAAATTAAGGAACTTCTAGCTCAAAGATTTAAGAAAGGGAAAGCCAGTAAGTATACTTATTAAACAATTAGCCCTCTAGGAAAGGTATATAATATTATCGCGTATATTTAAAGCTCTAACGCCCACTATAACCACTTTATCGCTATTACCCTACAAGCAGTCCCTATAGATAATAAAACGCGTTGGAACTCGTGGTATAAGATAATACTAGTAGCTCTAGAATTAAGGGCGGCAATTAGTAAATATTAGGAAGAGTATATTAATAAGTTTAATAAGGAAGATATTCTCAACGCTACTAACTAGAAGGCTTTAGAAAGTATTAGAGACTTCCTACAGCCCTTTAAGCGCGTTACAAAGAAGACGGAAGGTGATTATACAACGCTTAATAAGGTCTTATATACAATAGACTTTATAGTAGAACATTTTAAGACGTCTTTTAAAAAGTACGCCACGAATCTAAAGCTCTGCGACTGTATACATACTAGTTGGCACGCCTTTAATAAATACTACCTAAAGACGGACAAAGTTACCGCCTACGGCGCAGCTCTACTACTGGCACCTCACCAGCGGAAGAACTATATTACTCGCAATTAGAAGGCCTCCTAGAGGAAGCCAGTAATTAATACAGCTTAAAAGCTCTGGGTAACTTAATATAAGAATATATATAAGGGTAGGGTAGCTATATAGAAAGCTTCTAAACACGTTTAAAAACCTAACGCGTATAATATTTAGAATAAAAAACAATCAGTCCTTAACGCAATCAACAATAAATTTAATCACTTTATTAACGCCTCCCCTACAAGCCTTCCTCCAGGCATAACTGCTCTTAATTAGTAGCTTACTCCAAGCAATTACGCCAGCTACCTATACCTCTACCGTATAGCAATTAATATTCTTTCTATACCCCCTATATCGGCTAAACCAGAACGTATTTTCTTAGGAGCTCGGCGGACAATATCCTAGCAACGAATAAGGCTTAGACCAGGGAATATTAAGAAAACAAAGTGCTTAAAGTCATAGATAAGAACAGGGCTTGTAGTAGGATAGAGGAAGGAGCTTATATTAGGTATAAATATTATAGCTAAGGATCAGGGAGGGGTGCAGGAAGGCATCAGCAACGGCAATAGCGACGATTAATTATAACACTATGCCAAAACTGGCGATAGAGCTTACCTAAGCTATATTCATTATATGCATTCAAATCATGAATATTTTTGGCGCGCTTATAAATTAAATGAATATTTGGCATGAATATGCATGCATTCATTACTAAGACCACTGGGCTTAGGGGGCCACGCTAGTAGGGTGCACACCTAATTAGCTAGGTGGTACTTACTGCACGCATGTCCAAGGCTTCTATTAGTATAAAAAGTACTATAATACCTCCTATATACTAAACCCCGCGCAATATAACAGCTACAGGCCGCAAGAGCTAGTTCACTGTATTAGCCATCTATCATACGGGCGTAAGCAATTCCCTCACGCCAGCGCAGGTCTAGAGAGTTCCATAAGGCCTGGCCCATATACCTAAACTGCCTAGCAGCAGCATTAAGCGCAGCGGCGTTGTTCCACTCAGTATTCCACTAATCCGGAGACGGAAGATTAGCAGCAGCAGCAGCAGGAGTAGGTATAGGGGGGCCGGAGGAGCAGGGGGTAGCAGTAGTAGCAGTAGTAGCTCTATGTATAATTAGCAATATAATACCATTATACTTGCTACACAATATACCTAGGTGGACCAAGAGACCTTCCACGCCTATTATTATCCTTATCTAAGGAAGGGACGTCCCAGACGTCTCCGCTGGCGGCTATGGCGGGGCGCATGTGTAAGGGACGGCGCAGCTAGTAGATAGGCGGCAGTAAGGCCGGAGCAGTCAACACAGAGGATAATAATAATAGTGGTGGTAGTGGCGGCGGCAGCGGCTGCTAGGAAGGCTGTGGAAGAGGCAAAGGATTTAGTAAAGGTAATAGAGGAGATCCTATTACCTCATTAGTAAAAGCATTTAGATCGAACTCGGAGTCTTCTATTATAGTAAGCATAAAAATAGAGGTGTATATTAGTTAGATCTACCTTTATTTTAGGTAGAGAAAAGGTTATATTTATGCAAGCTTGTTCTATTGTAACAGTAAATAATAGTTATTATAACAATTAACAATAGGTACCTAAATGACTACAATACTATCGCATGACTAGAACTTAAGATTTCACCAACTTATAATAGGCTCGCTAGATCTCTATTAGATTAAGTAACAATAGATTAAGTAACAGAGTAGCGTTAGGTAAGAAAGGATACTAAAGGATACTTAGGAAAGGTTTATTGTCGCCGAAACACTAAAACCCTATATGTAGACTCTATATAGCATATAAACTTAAGCCTTATAGAGTAGGAAAATTAGAAAGATTGCGTTCTCTACGCGTCTTACCAAAATTTCGGTTAAAAAGGCGGGGATATAACGCGCCAAGCTTCTTTAAATTTTTAGAACAACGCCTGCACGCGCCCATAGATTACCATGTAGATTGGCGTTGTACTAGGCTAGATTGGCGTTATACTAAGCTAAATTAGTGTTACACTATATAAAGCTATTAAGCCTTAATTGGCAGGAGGTGGATTCTGTTTATAGGAGGTGGATATTGAAATAAACGAAACTTTGGAGGTGGATTTTGTATAAACCCCTAATCTATATACCGTGCGTAGCTCCAAATTAATTAAAATATATATAATAATATGTCTGTGCGGGCTTATAGAAGGGTAGGCTTTATAAGTACCGCGTACAGCTCCCTTACCTTTTTATCTACCACTAATCTACATTACCTTCACTACGCACGCTTTAAGTTATGCCTCCCTTAGCTAACTCCTCTATACCACCTACCACCTAAAAGAGAGTCCGTAAAGAGGAATAAGCTACTACTAGCTTAACACTTAGCGATCATAATTTGCATAAGTTTAATGATGTTATAGCCGCTTGCGAGAATAGCCATTAATATCCTCTCTATACTAGTAATGTCGGCCAAGTCTTTTTAGGTATATGGCGAACGATATTATAGTCGTAATATAGGCTTGGAGCTATAGTAGTTAAACAAACAGAGTGCTTAAAAAGCTGGGTACGTAAAGTTATTAAATCTAGTAGTTTTATGTTGGCAGAGGTGGCAGCTAGGGAGGAGTTGGTAATATGGGCAGCAATAATATAGGCAATAGCCAGGTGTTAGATAAGGAATATTGGCACGATTAAGAGCCTTCCTAAACACCAAGAGGCTATTACCAATTTAGGTAAATATAGGAAGATCTAGGTAAGTCCTATAGAGCTGTCTACTACACCAAAAATCAGATCCTAACCCTAAATATAGGTAATCAATATAACTACACAATCAAATCGTAATCGCCTCTTGTGATTACATAGTAATCGCAATCAAACGGCTGATTACGATTATATAGTTATTGCCATATCTGTCAGTGGGAGTGAATTGGACGTGAGCTACACCTCAAGGACGTTGATCATGAGGGAAAACCATAGAAGGAGGGAGCACTCGCATGACGAATAGCCTCTGTTGGTGATTTTTGGGAGCGACTTAGATACGAGATACGTGGGTTATAAGAGGAAGGTATAGAAGGAAGGAGGCCGCCGTAAACGCCGAAAGCTGGCCCTCACATGACGAACCTATTAGCTATCTTTGGAAGTGGCTTAGATATGAGATGCCCCTAAGGATGTGGGTGCGTCATGAAGACAGACTCGCATACAGGCTCTGGTTTTACAAGAGGGCGGCTGCCGTGGCATGGCTAGGCCTCGCATGCGGACGGGGTCTGTTGGCGACATCTCGGGGAGGCTTTAATATAAGACATCCTCGAGGATATGGACTAGAGGATGAAGAGATACCATTCAGCACAAATAATTACTTCAAAGCAGTTGACCCTTCACCTTTTATTCCCTTTACTTCGATACACCACCACGGCCACCCACAGCTCCAACCGCCTGCATCTGCGCTGCACTCAGATTGACCTCGGGCAATGCCCTTCCTCTGCCTGAGGGCCAACTCACGAACTTGATCTCGGCCAAGTACCTTAGGAATCTGCCCACATCTTCCCTGCTAATGCCGTAGCCAGCGCTCTCGTCGATTCCTGTCCAGTTCTCGGCGTCTGCTTTCAGAATCTTGACAGCGTTTCTGTCATCAAGCTCTGGAGCTCGCGTCGTAGCTGGCAGGTCGTTGACACAGAAGTGATAGAGCGGCATCAGCGCGTGTTGTTCTTGATCTTTCTCTTGGCCACCTGCTGAGACGTATCTCTCGAGTTCGTCCCTCCAAGCGTCATAACTAACCTCTGGAACTCAGTGATCTAACTGGACTGGAGCGCCTCTGGAGCTCCACGTTGGATCCTTTCTTGCATTGGATTTGGAGCTATTGATTTTGAGGCTGGATTAGAGTGGATCTAACTTGTTTGGAGCTCCTGGAGCTCCAGTTCTATACCTAATTAGGAGGAAGGATAGGCCGCTAAGGAGTTAGTGCTTAGTGTTAAGGCTAAACAGAGCCAATTAGCGACGCTGGTGTTTAGTGTTAGTAAGCTCCTATCTTATAAGACGATTAATTTATAAGAATTAAGGACATCTACTTATCCTCTGCTATTGCTCCTGCATCTATACTTACTACTTTGGTGTTTTGTTCCCTTCCTCGCCTAATACTATGGCGGCTGATATTACGCGTTACCTTACGTACCACTTACCTCCTGTATCTGACGACTTTATCCTTGCTCCGAAATCGATCAATCCGGCTTGTAATAAGGCAGTAGAGGTAGAGGAGTTTAAGCTATACAATAAGTACTATATTTGATGTAGCGCCTTAACAAAAGGACTGAAATATACAAAGCAGCGCACCTCGCATATATGGAAGTGGGGGGAGGATATTTAATTAAAGTCCGGTAGCGACAGTATAGCTTATTACTACTGCTATCTTTATAAGCGAATATAGCGTAAGCAGGAGCTGCTTATAGTGTTATCTAGAAGGACTACCGCTATAGACCACCTAGTAGAGGACCACTATATGGATAAGACAATAGGCGTGCTTAATACTTACCAAAAACCTAATAAATCTAACCAGCCAACAATTGATAAGTATTTAGAGGAGAGGTTGCTTAATAGAGCTCGTAACTTTAAGAGGTTTAAGTAGTTACTTATTTAGTAGATTGTTTGCTGCTATATTGCCTTCTTCTAATTTAAAAACGTCTACTTCCATAAGCTACTATATTTTATCTACCCCGGGCTTGAAAAGTTCCTACTAAAGGCAGCAAATATGATATAATTATAGGTTATAAACGAATAGAAGCGACGGAAGGAGTTGCTAAGGAAAGAGCTAAAGGCCGCTTATAGCGCTATATTAATATCCTTTAACCTATAGACCTTACCAAACGGCCATATGATTCTTGGTGTTGTCGCCTATTTTATAAATAAGGACGGCAAGCGTCACTATATAGTATTAGGCCTTTATGAGGTTGTCGGTGAATATACTAGTAAGAATATGGCAGCTGTTCTAGTTGCTTTATTTAGGGACTATAGAATTATAGGCAATATTAGGTTCTTTATAGCTGATAACACTAAGTTAAATAATACTTGCATTAATATAATTCTTCAAGCCCTATATCTAAAAATGTTAGCAAAGAAACGAAAAGTATATTAACTTTGCTGCTTTGGCCATATAACAAACCTCTACGCGCAGGTCTTTATTATTGGAACAGACGCTAATAAAATCTATAAAGAAATAGCAGCTGTATACCGCGATTAGAATTATGGCAAGGTTTAAGAGCTCTGGAAGAAGTAGGGACCGGTTAGTTTACTTTAAAATCTTATCTGGTACATTTGTATAACCCCCTAGCGTTGTGGTTTCTTTAGGAGGATTTAAATAGGAGGTCCTTTGTCAGAATTTAACAACCTAGAGGTACGTAATAGAGCTATAGTGTTAAGATTTGCTACCTAGCAGAACGTCAGGCGAGTCTCTAATTAGCTATAGCTTTAGATTTTGTATCTGCCGCCTTTAACGGTTGCAATCTAAGCCTTACGGTCATAATATTTGAACTTATAATACTACCCATAAAAGCAATACTAATAATTCACTAGCTTATCTAAAATAACCAAATGCAATGGAACTCACTCTTTTTAGCTATCTTATAATTTTTAAACTGTAGAGAACAAATTATTATATTCTATAAGACTTACAAACCTAGCGATAAAGCTAAAGCGCTTACTAGAGACGACCTCCTTTAGCTAAAGCACTGGCTCTAGCTTAAACACCTTTATAACCACCTTAAGACATTCTACAAGGCTATAATTATGGTAGAGGGCAATTAAATAAGTCTTACTAACTACTTTTAAATACTAGATTGGCTTCTTAAGGAGCTCTTATTAACTAAGTAGAAGTTTCTTAAGCTCTCTACTTAATCACTTTAAAAACGGAAGAAGGCCAACGCTTAAGCTTATTAATACTTAGCGGACTGTTCAGAAGCAGTATAGGAGAAGGGAAATAAGTACTATAATAAGGCTAATAATACAGCAGCGTACTACGCAGTAATTATTCTTAATCCAACGCTTAAGATGCAGTGGTTTAAGGACTATTAGAGGCCACATCCTATTAAGAAGGATTAGATTAATAGCATTAAGCAGAAGATTAAGGAGCTCTGGCTTAATTATAAAGGCTAGTATTTATTTATCCAATCGTCCTTACCAGATTTAGTACTGGTTTAGTAACCTTAGCAAGCAAAGATCTACACCTCTGCTTAAAATCATAAGCGCCTAAAAACGGTTTATTAAAACGACAAGGCTACTGCGCCTCCTCTAATTAATCGCTTTGATAAGTATCTACATACGAATAAGCTTGAGCTTAAAGAGCATAAATACTTTAACCTTATACAGTACTAGCAGGACCGCTATATAAGCCAGCCTAATCTTGCTTACTTCGCCCTTAATATCCTCGCAGTGCCTCCTATAAGCAACAAATATAAATAACTGTTTAGTAGCTACAAGATCCTCCTTAAGGCTCAACACTCTCGGCTATAGATAGATATAATTAAGGCAAATGAGGGTCTTTGGTATGGATATAGACCTCCACCAAAGGATATATTTAATAATAAGGATATCGGCAAAGCAGAGGGAGAGCCGCGGCCACCAAAGCTCTCACCTAAAGAGGAGGCTAAGGCTCGGCTTGCTGCTGCGGTTGCTACGGAGGCTGCTGCTCAGGTGGATGACGAGGATGAGGAGGCTTTGGCTGAAGAACTCGCTGAGGAGGCTGCTTTAGAGGGCGACGATGAGGCTGGCGATAAGGAGGACCTTTCTGCTGCTGATATGTAATATAGGTGATTTTTGGTAAGTTCGGCTACCCTATTGACGACCTAGAAGCATGCCAAGACTTACTATTTATAGTATATACTGCTTATGTAACTGCATTGGATTTATCCTGGAGCTCCAGGAGCCAAACCCTATCTTCTATGGAGTGGAGTGGATTCAAATCAAAATCCAGTCCAGTCCAGTCCAATGAGATCACTGCTGGAACTTTAAAACCATAGAACTCGAGAAGCGACAGGTATTCGTTCATGCGCAAGCGCGGGTGGCCAGTAACGTGGACGACATGCACGCCACCTGGGAGAGGATTGATGGCAGCGGCCACGACCACACGGGCAACATGATTAACCGGAACAGAGTTGACAGTGTTGATGATTCGTGGCCGGGCTGACAGCTGAATGCAGCCCTTCAGCATACGGACTAGGAAGTCATCGGTATTACAGACACCAGTCTCTGAGTCGCCTAGAATGTACCCAGGTCGAATCACAGAGCCTCGGAGACCTCTCTTTCCAGCCGCACGGACGAGCTGCTCAGACACCCATTTCGTTTGGCCATAGCCAGTGCCAAGACTAGTTCGACTGCCCCACATGTCATCATCCTCAGAGACAGCATTTTGGCCAGTGCTGATTTGTTGCTCTGAGAGTTTGACGTAGTGATCAGTATCAAGTACACTTGTAGAACTGACGAATGCGAAAAGCTTGGGCTTTCCTTCGTTGCAGAGCTTCATAGCGTCAATTGTGGAGATGACGTTTGAGGCCATCATGTCCTGGTATCTCCTGACCCAGTGGACTGTGGCGCCATTGTGAATCACCACATCAACTTCTTGAGATAAGGTCTGCCACGTGTGCTGCTCAATGCCAAGCTGTGGCTTTGATAGATCACCAACAATGCAGCTTAATCGCGTCGACCACTCGTCATGCCATAGGTCATAACCCTGTAGAGAACGTCGTAGTCGATCAAGTGCAGCCTTTGAATCATTGGCGCTTCGCACGTGGGCAATCAGTCTGACGGCACGGCTAGTTCGTTCCAGTATGTTCTTGATAATATAACCGCCCAAGAATCCAGTTGCACCGGTGAGGAAAACCGTCGGCTTGGCTGATGCACGGGTCGTCGCTGGATTCGCTGTTTGATATGTGGTCGGCAACTGCTTGAGAAGCTCGTCCAGGGACTGAACATACGCAAGATGTTTCTCCTTTGCTCCCGCACCGTCGCCGTTGACGCCATTTGTTGGCCTCAGCTGCCTGTCAACCTGCGCGCTGAAACCAGCTAGACTTGGGTGTTCGTAGAGTGTGTTTATAGAAACATTTGCTCCAGTCTCTCTGCGTATGTCTAGTAGCATCTGCTGGGCCAAGATACTATGTCCACCAAGATCGAAGAAATCATTCTGAGGTGTAACAGTCTTTGCATTAAGACCACGAATAAGATCAGCCCACTTGGTTGCAACAGTCCGCTCAGTTTCCGTCAGCGACTCCCATCTCTTCAAGTCCTCGTCCGAAGCCTCTTCTGTTTGTTCCGCGATATCGGGAAAGGGGAGGTTTGGCTTATCAACCTTCCCATTGGGATTAAGCGGCAGCTTGTTGAGGACAATGAAAATGGTCGGTACTGCATAGCTGGGTAAACGACCTTTCAAGTGGTCCCGTACCTCCGTCTGCATCCGCCTGAACTTCTTAAAATAGACTTTTGTGGGACCAATGTCAGTCCCTTCATCTTCAACGCCCTCCAGGCCTCGAGCTTTGAGCCATTGGGGCCACTCCTTCAGCTCTGGTACAATGTAGCTGACGAGTGTCGGTTCCTCGTTTCTATCTCTCCGGACAAGCGTCTTACAGTCTCTGATCAAGGGGTTCTGGCGTAAGTTGCTGTCGATATCATTGAGCTCAATTCGGAAACCACGAATCTTGACTTGGTCGTCTGCGCGTCCTGTGCACTCCACATCACCAGATTCCAGGTATCTGCCCAGGTCCCCAGTCCGATAAAGCCTGTCTCGCGGTCCCTGGTAGTACTTTCTCCACGGTTCGCCCTTACTGTTCTTATTGTCGGCTTCCACCCACGTCTTGTTGTCCACAAACCAATTCATGAGGAACTTCTGGTCGTTTAATGCCTGATCTCCCCTGTAACCTTCAGCAAGACCAGCGGCACGGACGTAAATCTCTCCCGCTTCTCCAACCTTACACAGCTTAGTCCGATCTTCCTGATTCACAACCAGAAGCTGTACATTCTTCATGCCCTTCCCAGCTGGTACGGTATCTTTCAGCTTGTCCAAGAAGTTGGAATCCTTCGCCAGGCTCGGTATTTCATAGTAGCTCACTGCTGCGTCTCGGTGGTACCATACATATTGACTATGTTGGCGTTGACTGCGAGTTCCCGCAGACTCCTGCAATCTCTCGTCGTGAGAACATCGCCGACAAAGAAAGCCATACCCAGAGATGGAAATTTCGCTGTCGCTCCACCGACGAGAATCTGGCCCATAGCAGGCGTCAGATGTGTGATCGTCGGCTTGTGCTTACACATCCATTCTGCAAGCTTCTGGTGCTGAATGTCCTCCTTTGAAGGAACCAACAATTGTGCTCCAAGAAACAGAGGTGTAAAGACATCTCTTTGCACGGGATCATGCGCAATGCCCGACAAAAGAGTGAACCGACTCTCTGAATTGAGCTGGAACGTCTCGGCCATCCAGCCAAAGTACTTAGTGAGACTGAAATGGCGGCCAAGTACTCCTTTGGGCCTTCCTTCGCTGCCGGAAGTGAAAGAGAGCGTGGGCGCGCTATCGGGGCCCACTTGTGTATCGGGCGGTAAAGAAGCCTTTGATCTGACCTGGGCAAATAAATCCTCGTCACCAACTTCGCCTCCGGACAGGACACCACTGTCACTAATGCGTAGTGAAGGAACTTCAGCCTTCAGCCGGAGCTCCTCATCAATATACCTTCGCACAATTGGGGCCAAAGGTCCTGCCTCATCCGTTGCCCTTGCAATATTGACTAATGCACGGGGCTGAGCGACCTCAAGATAGATCTTCTGTCTCGTTGGTGGGTAGGCTGGGTCGAGGATACCCAGCGTCGCCGCAGAAGCCTTGTAGAAAGAAGGAAAGAGCGAGGTCAGTATATCAATAGGTCGGGAGATAGAAATTGCAAAAAGGAAGGAAAGCCATACCAGTGTGCCCATCATGCCGACAACCAAGTCAACTGAGCGATGTGCCCAAATCATAACAACATCTCCATTGGTAACTCCTGCGTCGTGGAGGTAGTGTGCCAGAACATTTGATGCTTCGTAGATCTGCTTGTAGGTAAATCTCCTCTCGGGAGCTTCTGACGACTCCGTCTCTACCACACATATTCGGTCCGGATATTTCTTTGCGACCTCGCCGAAATGCCATTGAATCGAGCCAACGTAACCGGACCAGTCAAGGTCTATGGTGGGATCTGGTAATTGTAGCATTCTGGTGAAAAGCGAGGGGTTTGACGTGCGGGAACTTGAGTATACAGAAACCGGCAGCTCGATAAATCTTTGGCCCACTGATCAGCTGCGAATTCATATTGACAATTGCAGAATATCAGAAGTAAAAGCAATGTAGGGAAATTTTTTAGTTGCGAGATCGGCGTGGAACACCATCACTTACAACCCAAACTAGGCTAGGGGATCGGAAGCCAGGGATCGGAAGGCGGCCACAGATTGATTGGATTTTGATTTTATTATGCACGCACGCAGTAAGCATGAACGTGGCATATGGATGGAATCGATCGATAGATAGATGGTTAAGTAGCTTAGGCGAAGGGTTATTGACAGGTTATGACGGTCGGCTACCGCAGTACATGTACCTCGTGTCCGTGCAGCCCACACCAAATTTTTTTACCGGTGACCCTAACCTCGTATTAACCCGGGTCGTAACCGCGCCAAATCAGCCCCCCCGATATGTGATAGATATATTAAGCAGTCGCACTAGGTGATATTCCACTTTCGTTTGGTAGCCCCTTTCCCGAAGGTATTAAAATATGCTGGTCTCCAACCCATTCAGCCTTCTCCCTAACCCCTTCAGTAGCGGCAAGGAACACCCTAAGCCAGTGTTAGAAAAGTACTTCTCTAATAGCAATCCCTGTGTAAAGTTTGAAGATGGTCAGACAAAGTCGTATAGTCTTGCAGAACTCTAGGACTGACAACTGTCCAGATTGGCCCCATGGTCATCCGCAAACTGCGAGCATTCTGAGCAGCGATGGTGATTACCGCTTTTACCGACGCTTTGGCACAGTTCGAAATCTTCTTCTTTTCCGCCAGCAGAAAAAAATTGCGGATCTCGAGAAGCAGCTTCAAGAAACCTATGTAAATGCTACCAACGATGATAACAACAAAGCGGTGGAAGCCAATAGGGAAGGTATCTTCCAGTCGATCGACTCGAAATTGAAGAACTATGGTATGAAAGTCAAAATATCCGTTGCTTAAAGAGACGACTCACACCTAGAATACGAAGATGACCTCCTAGTCCGAGAGCAAAGATCTGGCGCCTGGCGCCATCCAAAGGAGTCCCGTTTTAATGCCATGATAAATCATCTCTGGTTTAGATCTGGCATCCCGCATGAGGAAATCGAGCCACTGCGTTATTTTGACGACTTGATAGTGCTGTCAGACGAGGAAGGCGGCTTGGTTCGTACGATCCTCAGATCCTGTATGGACGGTTTTCAGGCTTGTGGATGGAAGAAGGCGCAGGTAAATAGGCCCCTTATCTTAGCTTTTAGTCGGCTCTCAGTATTCGAAGTCCTAACTTCATATATCAGCGTATCATCTCCGGACGAAAGCAATTATGTGAAACCAAGAAGCCGTTTATTTGGTTAGTCCGTGAGAACCGTGTTTATTGGGTTGGTAACACCGTTGCAACGATTCTAGTCCTGGTTCTATTGGTAGGTCCATTCTTCGCCATATATTTTTCTGCGTCCAAGCGTAGCCGACTCTGTATCATCTTCATATGCACACTCCTGCTGCCGGCTACTCTAAGATGCTTTTCTCGTATGAAGAACCATGAGTTGTTTTCTGCAACAGTTGCGTAAGTAATTGCATTCTTTTACATTCTCGTCTTCCCACTCTATATGTTCCAACAGCTAATATAGAGAAGTTATTTTGCACTGCAATTGACGGTATACTCTTCAGGGATACAACTTACCAACGAGGCTGCTCAAGCGACCAATCCGTAATCAGTCAGTCAACGGATCGCTAATCAGACTTGCTGATAAATAAACCCCGTTTGCTAGTTTATTTACTTGTTTACTTTGTAATCAAATAACCAATCAACTCTAGAGGCCTGATTTTAGTAGTCAATCAAGTCCTATATCGCCCCGTTTGATTGAGTTGGTTTGCTTATTTGATATATAAGATATAGGTATTGTTTTTAGTCAAGGGAAGTAAATATAGAGATTCTTAGTGTTAAGTTTTGGGCAGTTCTATGATATACCATGATCGTAATATAATATACGCGCTGAAAATAATATCTAAACACGTCTTTCTAACTTAACTAAGTCTACTAAAATCTCCTATTTTACTCACTAATTCCTATCGCTATACTGCCTATATTATGTCTTCCTATCTTACTAAAGCTGGCCCCGTTAATTTAGTAGAGAACGTGCCTGCAAGCGCGTCTAGCGAAGCCTACGAAGGTTCTAATACCTTATTAGAATTAACCCCCCCCACAACACCGTATTCCCCCGCACCTCCCCCTCCGCATCCCAGCTCCACAGCTCCTGCGTCGATATCAGCCTGGCGCTTTTCGCCTCGTGGAAAACAGCCGGCGGGCAGATGTGCGCGCACTCCTGCACCAGCTTCGAGCAAAGGAGCGCGAGGTCGGGGGAGGCGCGCGGCGCGTGTGGCGCCATCGGAGCCGTCGCGCGCTTCAAGATCGGGGTTGGGACATTGGCCCGGGCGTGAGGTTGCGGGGAGCTGAAGCTGGGTGAATACGTGGGATGGGAATGATCGGAGTGTTGGATGCGGCTTGTGGCTTGTTATGTTTGGGGAGGAAGGGCGGGGTGGAGAGCGGATGGGTTTGTAGGAGTGGAGGTGGGGTCTGTGAGGTCGTGAGGAAGTTGTGTGAGTTCGTTGAGGATGAGTGGGAGTTAGTGCGTTAGATGTGGGGATTTCCTGATGTGTCGCTGGACGGCATTGCCTTGCGCAGTTTGAGGCCGTTTGTAACGGTTTAGATGTTGCCTAGACAGAACACGGTACAGGATTTGGATGGCAGGGTTTGTTGTGAGTGCGGGTAGGAGCATGAAGAGTTTAAAGACAACACTAGGAAGAGTTAGAGGGCGCATGTTGCTCTGAATACACTTGAGTTAGTGATTGAACTAACGAAACCGACAGAAAGTGAATGAGCACAGCTGAATAGTTAAATACGGAAACATCCCAGATCACTGCCTTCTAATCTGCTTAGAGCAATGTAGCGTATCTTCTAACATTGGACTAAAGAGGCCATGGACACATTTTACTTAGCATCAACTTCACTAATTAGCTGGCTACAGCTTCGCAAGTAAGAACACAATACAATAGCTAGAACATTGAGAAAATTATCCTAATGTCTAGCCGCACTTGCATTACTCTACATACATAGGTTGAAGAGATATAGTGTAATGCGCTATTAGCGCAGAGATGTCGGGTAAGAGTGAGAGATTCTTAAGTTCGACAAGAGGTGTGGTGTGTGAAGAGTAGAAGCTAGTGAGGCTGATTGACTATCGTGATTTGCAGTAGGGGAAGAGAGATAGAGGTGTGCTGAGTAAAGGACATGTGTGTGAAAGAGTGAGGACCGAGGGGGTTACAGACTGGTAATGCGATTTGGAGAGAAGTGTGGTGAAAATATCTGTTCGGACTGTGTGGAGACAGAGAGTGTTGTGAGGAGCTCGTCAACAAGACAAGCCTTTGAACCGGAAAGAAAAGTAAAAGAAGAGCCTGAATGCTGCACCTAGCTCCAACTGTGATGTTGGAGGCAGGAGCGCGGATATCAAAGCATAAGTCATGAATCGTAAGCGCTCAATTTGCAGAGATGTGTAGGTCGAGGCTGACGAGAAGAAAGAAGTAGCTGAAGTCCCGCCCGGGTAGGTATTAGGGCACAAAGAAGAAAGTACATCGCTTTTGGATGAAAGTTGGTATCGAGGCGTTACCAAGAGGTATGGATGGATGGAGCAGAAGAACGGCACTGAGACGACCACTAGCGCGCAACATGCGCAACGGCCGCGAGCCTTTCCACCATCTAAATCCACACATTATCCACTCATAGGAAAACCCGGTAGACAAAATCGAGCTTCTAGCTCGTCTGTTCCTACTCTTGCACCTGGCTTCGTCGCATCTTCTCGGCTTCCAAGTTCTCGTACAACAGATATAAGGCCTTCTCGTTGCTGCTAGCACTTCCAGTAATGGTGAACATTCTCTCGCCAGATTCGTCGTGAGGAGCCTTCGCAATGGAAATGCGAGCACCGGAACTCTTCCTTATCTCGCTGATCTTGCTCCCTCCACGGCCAATAATGCAGCCAACCATGTCGGATGGAATACTGATGTTCTGAGTCTGCATCTCCTCTCCCTCTTCGGTATGTGTTGGTGGTGGGGGACGGTTGGCGGCATCGGATCCAGAACGTCGATTGTTGTACGTTGGAGGCGCATCGCTGAAATCGGCGCCGTGTCCAGTGCGATTGTATGAACGGCTACTGCTACCCATGTTGCCACCATTAGGTATGGGCCCAACTCCGGGTTGATACAGAACGGTTCCGTAGCCGCGCTCGCTATCGTCAATCAAGCACTTGCCAATTTCCCACACAGCTTTTTCAATTCCGGCAGGCGAGCCTTGGACTTCGACAACCCGCTCGGTAGACTGCGGTAGCATGTCCTTTTGCGCAACCATCCGGACGCCTGATGCATCTTGAATCTGTTTGATCTTCAGACCCTGACGTCCAATGATGGTGCCCATCTGATTGTGAGATATCAGAAGGCGAACAGCTATGAAACCAAATTGTTAAATGATGTACTACCCGAAGCCCAATATGAATGGAATACATGGTTTCATGGATAGAATGGGGTTCAAAGGAGAGTTGTTAATGAAACATGAATATTTGACTTACGCTGAGTTCCGTCATTCCTGATGAGCCCAGCCATGCCCATCTGAGGCGCACCTTCGAGCAGTCCTCTGGCGACAAGTCCATATGCCTTGGCGATCCCGCGAAGAGCACCGGTGACGGTAAGCACGCGGTCATGTACGCCTGGTACGACCTTGGTGACACCGGCACGAACGCCCGTCTCGTCGCGAAGATCAGCGACGTTCTTCCCCGCCTTTCCTATGATGACACCTGCTTCTTTAGACGAGACAATTGCTCGCAGGGTGAGTGAGGCTTCGGCATACTCCTCTTCGGTTCTGGGTGTAGGTCCGCCATCTTGGCCGTCACCCATGCTCAGCCGGTTGAGCGAGTGAGAGAGATCACCGACATCTTGGGCAGCTTGTGAAGAAGCTTCCTCGCCTGACATGATGTATGAATGAATTAGGGTTGTCTAGTGGAGTGTTAATAATTTCCAAATCCGGGACACTAGTGTTACTAACGCGAGAAATGACCTACTTGAAGTGGGGCTTGCAAGAGTGATTAGGAGCGAAGTGAAGTGAAATGAGGGAAAGCTTCGGTCATGAGCAGTGTTAGCGATGTAAATGGTGAATGGGAGGTAGCTCATGGGCGTTTAAAGCAGGGAAACCCACTAGCTTTCTTTTTGCGGAAGTGGCGGGGGAGGAGATGAGGTCAATGTCGGTGGGAGGTTCTGAGAGGAGGTAGGGCGAAGATGGAAGAGAAAGGAGGAGGGCGAATAGGTAGGGGGAGTGTGGAGGGTGTTGAAGGGAGATTGTGGAGGTGAAGCGATCCTGTGCTGAAAGAGATGTTGAGGTGACGATGAAAGAACAAAGCGAGAAATATTTGGGTTTCGACTGGCAGTTTCGTTGCGGGCGCCCCGGTTTTAGCGAAAGCCTTGACCTTCAACGAAGCAAGAGGGGGTCTTAAGACTAATTCCGAATATTTGGACTTGATTTAACTCGGGCATTTATTGAGAGCAGAGAGCCGCTAGGATGATTTTAGGAACGAACCTCCGAAAGCCTCACATTCTAGCTCTGCATGTTTTTATTTAATTCTTGTAGACTCTACGGGAAAAAAGAGAGCGCGGAGTAACCCCGCTAACGACGTGAGACGCTAGGACCAGGGGGCTCAAAAACGGCTACATCCGTTCCTACAATTTGTCCTGAATTCGCCTTCTGCAGGAATTAATTATTCCTTGGCGGCCAACGAGAGCCCCCCGTCCATTATGCAAAAACCCACCGGAGGAGCACATACAGTACTCTGAGTCGCGAGCCATTAATTCTGCGCTTCAAACACCACTTTCTGCACCTTCATTTTATCGAACAAATCATAGCCCTCCACTGCGTCTGAGAGCGGCATGATCTTATCGGCCATGAAGCTAGCAAATATTAGAGACATGTTACTTGGCGAGTGGGAAATTCAATGAGGTCCCGACTCACCCAAGAAGATGCTGTTTCTGCTTCAGTCTCTCTAATGATTGAGGGAAAATGGACCGCACAGGGCATCTTCCCATCTGGATTCTTAGATTCTTGCCGTATGCTTGATTCCCGCTCCAAGGAATCTGGACCAAAGGTTAGCCACTGGCCAATCAAGGATGACGATGATTTTTACTTCGCCGTTGTGCACGCCAACGCTGCTAATAATGCCCCATGGCCTTAAAATCTCGAATCCCATCTTCAGCGCAGGGCTCAGACCCACGACTTCAATCACAACATCGGCGCCACGGCCATCGGTTACCTCCTTAATCCTCTTCTCTAGACCCTGGCGGTCCTTTTGAAAGTTCAGTGGCTCAGCACCTAGAGACTTTGCAAGCTCCAGCCTAGAATCTATCGAATCAATAGCTAAGAGGTGCTTCGGCTTGTAGTCTACCGCATTGATAAGAGCACAGAGACCGACGGGCCCGCAGCCAATGAGGACAACTGTGGATTCCGCAATTTGCTCCTTTGTTAGCTCCTTGAAAGCGTTATGAGCAGCAAAGTAGCCAGTTGGGAATATGTCGGCCATGAGAACTAAAGCGTTGTCTGATATTCCTTCTGGTGCCTTCATTACCGTAGAATCCGCTAAGGGTACTCTTACCTGTTGCACGGTTAGCCAACCAATTCGGAGCAACGAGGGCAAGGTCGTACGTATTCCGCTTGGGCGCCATCAAGGGCTGCACTTCCTAAAAGCAAGCCTTTCTCGCATCGTGAAGAATACCCGTTTTTGCAGTAGAAGCAGTCTCCACTAAATACCCTTAGAATTCTGGTACCAATACGTATAATATTTTAACTTACCAAGATACTGTAAACGGTGACACGATCTTGTCTCCTTTCTTAACAGTTTTCACGTCTGAACCAACTTCATCGACAATACCAGTGAACTCGTGGCCCATGATAAAATCCGTCGGACTTGGCTGGTGGCCTCGGAATACATGAAGCTCACTACGACCAATGCAATCTTAGTATCTGTTCTAGATAGTAAAGCGGTTTCTAATCAACTTATACCTTCCGCATAGAGCAGTCTTTTCCACCTTAACAATAATGTCTTGGGTGTCCTGAAGTTTGGGAATTGGTCGATCTTCAATCACCACTTTCCCAGGGCCTTTGAAAACGACTGAACGCATAGTATCCTTGGCCATAGCTAGATTTGGACTCGGCCTAATGTAATGAAGGAAGCCAGAGACTATGAAGATATTGGTAATCCAAACCGATCTAATGGCAAGGGAAAAAATAAGGATAACTTCAACACACGATTTAAAGCGCCCGCGAGTGGAGTCAGTTTATGCAAACCTAGTTTGTGATGCCACCTACGAAATGGTTTGGAAAATATGCCGCTACCGCCGAGGTTCCAAGAACCGGCGGCGACAGGCTATGCGGATATGCGGGGTAGTTTGGGTGCTGCGGCGCAAGCTGCCGACCTCAATAATTGGAGGCTTGAGGCCAGGGTTTACATGGGAGAAGTCGTGTCCTAATAGATGCATTGTAGTTAGGGAGGGGTAAACTGCAGTGAAAGAATTCCAGTAGAAGTGGATTGACGAATAAGGCTACGTACCGAAAGCCTTGAAAAGCCCGCAAACCATCTTCAACAGTCTGCTGTTGGGCGTAGAAGAAATATGCTAGTACAGGCTATGCCAGTACAGGCAAAACTCTTTATTACGATAACAGGTATATCCCTTAACCCGCCGTCCATCGAGTATGTGTTCCGCACAATACGCCTATAGCCTATAGCCTATATAGATTTAATTAATACAATACTATCAACCATGCTTTCCAATCGTACTTCTAATATAGACCTTGTTCAGCCGACTCAATATAACGTTCAACCAAATCGGGTCGCTGTTCGGAAACCACGAGACAGTAAACACTAGAAGAGGCCTCTGCGAGCGTCAAGGACACATTTTGGGTGTAAAATATATCAGATCCCGTTCTACAGAAAGGACGAGTGTTGGCTACCTCATATTGAGCGACTTAACTCTAAGAAATAAACTATACAGATTATTTTATATGATATTTAGTGGATTCACCAGTCTCATATTCCTGAGCATGGCGATTTGGTCCTATTGATCTGATTGGCTAAATCCTTATCGATAACAGATGGACGCAGCTCGGCGGGTTAATGGATTAAATATATTTTGTATTATAATCTACACGCCTTGATCAAGACGTTTTTGGTGTAACGTTTATCTGACTTTCGATATCATTCAGCTCTACCGCCAATATCGGTGTGACTAGTTGTATGGGAAGGGGTTACATCTAGCCCGAAAGGAGGAAAATCTGACTCTTGATACAACAACACCATTGGTATTACGATACATTTGGCGCCAAAACCCACATCGTACTAAGGAGTTTTGCCTGTATCTGAACATCCGAGTTATAACACCACATATTCGAATACTGCTTAGAATCCCACTTAACCTCGTATTAAAACGCCATTCCTGATGCAATCCAAACGCCATGGCTACGCTTATCCATCATCAACGTGTTTCCAAGAGTTCAAAAAGCCACCCTTAAGTGACAGTGCAAAGTAATTCTGCCTCAAGGATGTATTTGCCTTCTTTGTATTTCTCTGACGCCTCGTACGCTTTATCATACTTCCAACCCACCGTATCTTTGCATTGTCGACAATGGATGTCACGGACTACGTGGCGGCCAGTTGTCATGTTTCGTTCGCTAGGTTCGCTCTCGGTGACATTAACGACAAAATCGAAGAGGTAGGCCTTGCCATGCTGGCCTCGAAAGTTCTGTTCCAGTGTGCAAGTCAGCTAATGCCGCCTAGCATGGGCTGGTCCGACGCTCAGGACCCGGGTCGCCTTCCAGACTGAAGTAGAGACAACTGACCCGGCTGATGATATCATCGTGATTCGAAAGATGCGTCTTGCAGTTCTTACAACCGTAAATGCGGTGAGAGTTGAGGTAAATGTTGTATGCTAATCCCATGTTGGGAATATGCCTAATGAGGAAGCCAGTAAGAGGTTTTAAAGGTGATCGGTGATGTAGCCCCAATCTGAAAGGGCTCCTGCCGATATTTGTAGAAGCTTTTCGCTTGTGGCTGCGACCTCAAAAGTAAGTCAGTCCCCTGGGGCACCTGCCAGAGCAGCGAGAACAGCTGTGACCACGACAAAGGCAGGGAGATGCAGATGAGATGCAGATAGGACTGCTGGACAGAAGTCTGGGTAGAAAGCTCGGTTGGTCTGGGGGCTAACAAGGGAGAGTCCTGTGAGAGCTAGCTGACACTTGAATAGAGGGGTTGCTATGGCTAAGTCTGAAGACGAGAGCAGCGGCAGGTTGGAAGCTGTCCAAGGTTGAGCTTCGGGCTTAGGGCCCGTGATCACGTGTGGATAACGGGTAAAGACGCGGTTGCTAGAGTCAAACGGGAGAGGCTGTGCTTGCGAGAGCGGACAGGCCGACAGCAGCAATGTGTAGCAAGCAGGTCTTTACCAGGATGTTCCAAAGCAATCAACCTGGTGCGAAGCAAGGCCAAGTGAATGAGTAACAGGCGGTGACATGGGCGGATGCTCGGCTCGAGCCAGGATTTAATAATTCAACAGCATCTATATACAAGGGCCACGGGAGCACGCAAGTTTCCAAGGTCAGCTGCAGAAAGTAGTAGCGCAGGTAAACGTACTGAAGTAGGCAAAGTGGGCATTGTAGGAGCATTACTGGATTCGGTGAATTGTCAGGTACAAAAGCAAGTACCTGGCTCACGCGGGCTGACAACCAGCCTCACCGTGCGCAGGCTGGCTGGCATTAACGCCTAGAATGTTCTACGTACCGATGAAGGCCTCCCAAAGACCCTGAAGCGACACCAACTCAGCGCCGATTTAAGTTTCCCCGTCACATTATAAAAACTATTCCTAGCAAAGTGCCAGTGTAACGCTGCTCAGGCCCGATGGTGCTGCCTTCCCTCTTCTCGAAATCCTCAAAGAAGAAACAAGACGCAACGCCTAACAACAACAACACGGGCACCTCATCGCAAGGGACCCCTCCATCTTCACCCGAGAAAAAAGCCTTCCCGAGAATTTCAAAAGACCGTGACCGCGACCGAGACCGGAAATCAAACTCTACGCACTCCAACAAAAGCTTCTCGCGCTCCTCCAAATACGACCGTGACTCTCACCCTCTCAACCTCCCTCCGGACGAGTTGAGGCGACTCTCGTCCGCCATGAGCGACCAGCCTACCCCGACGCCCATGGATATCGACCGTGAGTTTACATCCTCGCCTGTTCCATCAAGTCCAGCGAATGTTCCTCAGGCTCCCGGCGCCTTCCCAAAGGCCAACGCTTCGAATGGCGAGGAGGAGGCCGGCCCAGCTCCTCCTCCACACCGAATTCCCACCAGTCCACCACCACAACCCCAGCATCAGCCTCAGCCTCCACCACAGCCGCAGCCTCAACAACCAACGGCCGATGCGGAAGCCTGCAAAGTTTCCGGCAACAAATTCTTCAAGGCAAAAGATTATGCTAAGGCTATCATGGAATACTCAAAAGGTTCGTACAACACTTTTGAAAACAAAGAATCGGATTTGGGTGGATAGCTGCTGCCTTGCATCTTTTCCAATTAGATCCATTGAAGAGGAAAAGTGCTAATTTACAATTTCGAATAGCCATTGAATTCGATCCTAAGAATGCCACCTACTACTCCAATCGTGCAGCTGCCCTTATGTCAGCCAACCGCTTCATTGAGGCCCTGGAGGACTGTAAGGAAGCCGACGAACTCGACCCAAATAACATGAAAATCCTTCTCCGACTCGGTCGACTCTACACCAATCTCGGACGCCCGGACGAAGCCCTTGCAGTTTTTTCACAAATAAACCCACCGGCGTCAGCGAAGGACAAGCAGCCTGCGATTAGCATGCAGCAACACCTACGACAAGCCGAAGAACAGCTAAGAAGCGGAACATCAGGATCAATGGTGGTGCATGCACTTGACCAAGCTGAACGTGGGCTGGGAGCCGGTGTGGACAGACCAAGGAAATGGAAATTGATGCGTGGCGAAGCTTATCTGAAGATGGGAAATGTCAATTCGCTTGGTGACGCCCAGAATGTAGCAATGTCTTTGCTACGGAACAACGGCCAAGATCCCGACGCGTTGGTTCTGAGAGGTCGAATATTATACGCTCAGGGGGACAATGAGAAGGCCATACAACACTTCCGCCAGGCACTTAACTGCGACCCTGACTTTAAGGATGCTGTTAAATACTTACGCATGGTACAGAAGCTGGAGCGAATGAAAGAGGAGGGTAATGCTTTTTTTAAGGCTGGAAAGTTCCAAGAAGCTGTTGACGTTTATACGCGAGCATTGGCAGTGGATTCGTCTAATAAGGGGACTAATTCTAAGATTTTGCAAAACAGAGCTTTGTGCTATACAAGGGTAAGCATGGTTATGAAGATCGACATCACTTTTATCATGGCTGACCATTTGATATAGCTCAAAAAACACACCCCAGCTATTGCAGACTGCACGCGAGCACTTGAACTTGATCCATCATACACGCGAGCACGAAAGACGAAGGCGAAGGCTTTAGGTGAATCAGGCAATTGGGAAGAAGCCGTCCGGGAATACAAGGCAATTCAGGAATCAAATCCTTCAGAACCAGGTATTGCAAAGGAGATTCGGACTGCAGAGCTTGAGCTCAAAAAGAGCAAGCGGAAGGATTACTACAAAATCCTTGGTGTGGATAAAGACGCTGGCGAGAATGAAATTAAGAAGGCTTACCGAAAGTTGGCCATTGTACATCATCCGGACAAGAATCCAGACGACGAAACTGCGGCGGACCGGTTCAAAGAAATTCAAGAAGCCCACGAGACCTTGAGCGATCCACAGTAAGCCACGCAAACTCGGTCCCCTTGCCTCATGAATGCAATTAACTCGATTGTCTAGAAAACGAGCGCGTTACGACAGCGGAGAAGATCTCATTGACCCTTCAGAAATGTTTGGTGGTGGCGCCGGCTTCGGACCTGGGATGGGTGGTGTCCAAATCAACCCCGAAATGCGTAGGTCTCTTTATTACCAGTCCTTTATTTCAGAGACTAACAGCAATCCAGTATTCAACATGTTCGGTGGCGGCGGCGGAGGCGGATCATCATTTACCTTCTCCGCAGGCTCACCTGGTGGAGAATCATTCAGCCAACGCGGTGGAATGCCAGGTATGGGCGGCATGGGCGGTGGCGGCCGACGCGGCCAGCAATACCCAGGCGGCTTCCCATTTTAACTACCTACACCAACACCAACACCTTGATCCACTAACTATTTTTCATTATTGTCTTTACTAAGCCTGATATTTTGGAGTTAGTTGGATACAAGGAGACTCATGAAGGCGAGTTGTGCTCGATAGATTGGCTCATTCTTCCCCTTTCCTTTCTTAAATCCTGTTTTCAGCGGGCATCGCCTCATCATCGCAGGCACAAATGGCATTTTTGTACTACCCCTGCGATCTAACTAGTGGTCGGCATAAGGCGGCGTAACTCGTAATAGTCAACAATTTGAAAAATGCTCTGCAACATTTTATTCATCATTTGCTGTGAGAGTATTGGCGTTCGGCGTTCTTCTTTCCGCTTGGCGGCTCCTGACGGTCTCGACCTCGTCTCCTGTTCAGCTTGATCCGTCATTATACGAACCGCTGTCGTGCTATGCTTCTGTCCTTTTCAAATCGTATACCTTTGATATTGAATCATTCTGCTCATTTTAGCCTTGTCGCCTTCGTTCGATAAACGCATTTATGTAGCTATAGGACTCAATTTCTGAATTCACCAACATATTCAAGGTTACTATATCTTTGATAATCACAGCGCGGTTGCGGAAAGAAATCCAAGCGTCCGCAGGAGAAAAACAAAGCGCGTCGTTTACCAAGTGATTGGAATCTGAAAATTCTCAATAAAAAAGAGTATCAATATATTTTCAGGGCCGTCAAATTCCGATATTGGACAATACTGGATTACACAACGAAATTGAGACATTGTAGCCCTGTACATTCGACCAAAACGACTGCCACATAACATCAACGCTACAAAAATGTCTCCCCGAAGCCCCAAAAGAAGAATTGGAAAAAAAAAGAGTTCCAGAGCCCAAAACCGCTCCTTAGATTGTGTGACCTTCTCGAATACTTGATAACCACTTGGTTCAAGTCATACCGGCGGCTTATGTTGCTAGACTTGATTTTCGAGATGACGTTCCCATTGATCTCGCCAGTCGGGACTGCTGCGATGTTTCGTTGGGATGCTCTCCATCTACAACCCTCTTCGCATAAAGACTTGCCATTGCCTGCACGTCCTTGGCTCCCATATCCTCCAACATTTGCACCATTCCATCATGTTCCATTACTAACGCACTTAGCATCGGAGCTAATCGCTATTCCACTCCATCAATATTTACTCCTTTCTCTATGAGAAGGCGAGCAACATCCATGTGGTTATTAGCGGCAGCGCGATAGAGGGCAATCTCGCCGCAGTGTCCAGCAGTCAGGTCTGCTCCGAGATTTATGAGAAGTTTCACCATGCGGAAGTGCCCTTTTTCCGCAGCAGTTACCAGTGCCGTGTCCTCTGCTCCAAATCCATCGATATCGTAACCATGCTCGAGAAGAACTTTTACAACTTCTTCATGGCCGTACTTCGCAGCTCGGTAGAGCGCATTGCCGTCAGTATCACAAGGCTGAGCTCCAGCATCTAGGAGTATCTTAACGACTTTGAGCTGCCCATTCGCTGCTGCGTGTTGAAGTGCGGTATCCTGAGTGAGCCAGCGGACCTGATTTACATCAACGTTTTCCTCTTCTAGCATCATCTGGACTATGCTGACGAAACCCCGCTGGGAGGCCTCAAAAAAAATCTCGTTACGACGCTCCCATCCGTCAATCAGGTGCGCCTGATTAAGGAATAGTCGCACTAGATTGCTGTGACCTGCTTCAGCTGCGGCCATCACCACCATATCATCAAGAGATAGGCTGGCCGATGCTGTTTCTATTAGTAACTTGATGGTTTCCTCATGGTTCCCCGGTATAGCGGCAAGGAATGCTTTTCGTGTAGGAGACGAAACAAATAACCTTCTGCGGCCTGGTCGTCTGGCTCCAATTCGGGTGGTAACGATGGGACCAGCTGGCAATTGTCTCAGCAGCTCCCAGAGGACTTCTGTCTGACCATGATATGCTGCGGCCTCAATGGGATCTCCAAAGAACGGCGTCTTGCAGGTCACGTCTGCTCCCTCGCCTATGAAATACTCAACCAAAGGAAGATTTCCAACTGCCGCCGCCGCAGTAAGAGCATCATCCAGCTCACGGGTGGGCCGCCTATCAGTTTGGAAAGAACCCTTCTGCAAAAGAGCAAGCGGGCTGGAGCAGGCGTGGGCAACTGTTGCGCGGAGGATCTTTGTGTACGCTGTACGCTGATCCTCTGCTCGAACTTTGCTATGGGCCATAAGCGTGTCGACAGTCTTCCGGATAATTGAAGGCAGATAGTCATGAGCTCCACGAAGCGTTTTGGTCTTGTTAAACAGGAATGAGTTCATGTAGCTGCCCAGCATGCTTCGAGCACGTTCGTTCCCGAACGCGCTGATAGGCTGCATAGCAAACACTTCATGCTTAATCTCGCAACTGAATAGCTCTACGGATATGTTAGCTTCGCGACGAACATGTAGCAAAGGAATATACAAAACACACGGCAAACGAGTCTGTATCTGAGAACATTACAAACGCCAACATCGTTGACTAAAGCTTCGACAATAGCTCGAACTATTTCCAGCGGAAGTTCAAGGAGCTTCATCTTTGCCTGGTAAAGGCTTTCAATGCAAAAAACTTGCGTTTTGATAGGAATTCTGTAAAGATTGACTGATTTATTCCACAGAGATGAGAAGATGGGGGATGACAGCCCGTGCGAAAGAATGATGAGTTGAGTGAGTACGAATTCGGCTTCGCAATGGCCGAGCCACCTTATTTGCCACAACCCTCCTCGAAAATGGGGTTTAAACCTACAAATGCAAATGCCGGGGGTGAGTACAAAAGCACAAGATTTCGATAAGCTCAAAGGTAATGTGGATTGTTAGCTCTGAACACAGGTTCATCTACCTATACTCTAGTTTTAACCAAGTGATCTCGGATTCATTCTCTTCTTATTGGCTGCGTTACCCTTGCCTCTTAGCTCGACATGAACAAGGATTCAAAAGCTCAGCTCCATGGAGGCGGTCAGGCAGCGACTCGGCACAGCCTCGCTAATTGTCGCCGCCGTCTCCTGCACGCACTCCACTCCACCAATCTCTTATTTATCTCTCATTCTTTTTAATGCCCTCGATGAAAGCGTACTGAGTACTCGCGTATTCATCCCAATTGTAATGGGGCATGATGGCTGACCCTCTGAGCATCACGGCCTCCATTGTTGGCATTGCGAGTACCGGGATCCAGCTTTCCACCACTCTTTACAACTACACCGAGACTGTCATTAATGCCGACAAGAACATCCGCGAAATTGCGCGAGATTTGTCAATTACTTCGTCTGTAATCACAGAGCTTGGTACTTTGCTTGGGCAGGACGATGCAGCCCAACTGCAATGTGAAAGCGCGCTGACGACCGCTCGAGAAGCAGTGCATGGCTGCGAGGAGGTTTTCAAAGAAATCCAGAAAGAGTTGAATAAGAGCCTCGACCTTGAGGGCAATGGGAAGTCTCCGATGTCAAAATTAAAGAGGCTGAAGTGGCCACTTGTTGAGCCGAAATTAAACGTTCTTCAAGTGCGATTGGAGAGGTTGAAAAACACCTTGGTCCTCATGCTGAACGTTGTTACTTATGCGAGAAAAGTTACTGGAAACGACGGGTGAGTATTCATTTCATATATAGAGCAAACAGGGGCACAGAGAATATTACCGCATCATTACGCTTCTAGTAAATGCTCACTTTTTCTAGGTCAAGTCACTGTCCTGCCAACCCAGACGATCAACGGCGTCAAATTGACCGATTAATATTACTCAATGAGCAAGCCAACGCGAGATCTCACACCTTAGAAACGGTAATTCGAAGAATTGGATTGATGCACGCATCAACAGAACCATCGAAACTGGTGTCCGATGAAAAATCCTCGGAGCAGGTCTCCTCGGGGGATGAGAAAAACTCAAGGGAACCTCTCCCAGCTCCAACCACAGCCCCAGCTCCAGTCCCAGCATCCACTGTACCCGCTATAGATGATTCAGTTATTATATCATGCACATCTTCTGTCAGCACTAGTTGCATATGCGGCTACTCAACACCGCCAACAGAGCAGGGCTCTTTCCATATCAGCCGAAATGATCTTAATGAATGCGCAAACCAGCTTAGAGCCCTTCTCAAAGTTGTCGAAGACGCTAGCTCACTCCAGGATGGGGCCGGAAGTTGTGAAGTTATCAGAGAATCGTACAGAGAGTCCCTCGATACCCTCCATGAATTCTTTCCTGGAGAGTTAAAGCGCCCTAGTCGTCTCAGAAGACTTTTTGCAAAGCGACCTACCAGAAACCATGGAATTGAGAGTCTATCACCAAACAGCATCGCAAAAAGGGAACGAAGTATCCACAACAATCACCTACATATACCGATCACACCTTTAAATCTAACCATCAAGCCTCGCACAACTCTGCCACCACCATATGAGAAGTCATTAAGAACTTGATTTTGTATTTAAAGCGTCGACCTGGCTTCGCTGGAGTTAGCATAACCACTTCTACGGACAAGTCTGGCAAGGGTCAGAAGCGCAATTATTCGAAAGGAGATGGTCAAGAGGTCCAATCCCTAAATGAGTTATGATACCAGCGGGCTCCTTCCCGACCTTAAAAGAACCACTGCTGGCGGGCATCTAGCATGACTTCTGAGAGATATTGCATTTTGAAGCGATTTTATGTGTTATGTTAGTTTACGTCTCACGCTGTGGAGTTGTTAAATGCATGGTCTTTTCTGTCTTGGATGCGCAGCAGCACCCTTTCGGTAGCTGTTCGTTGCATCATGTGCTTGGAATACTTGAGGCGTAGTCTTATCTGACTATCCTCTATTATTAATCAAACATGAGCTAGAAATATTATGCTGAATGGAAAGCAAAATTATATAGGAAGCAAAGTCGTCTGGTGGGACGTGGCTGAGTGTTATCATCAATTAGGTGCCAGCACGGCCTAATATATTCAACTCCCGTTCAAAATCACATTGACCACCCGAACACGAACTTCGAGTAAATAATTTGTCTGTCGTTTCCTTACCCATAAGTCCTCTGTCCTTCGTTCCCACGTGTGGTGGTGTTAGCGCCGGCTGTGCCACAATGCAAACAAAACACCCCAATTCATGGTGGATCTGCAGCGGAAACATACCATCCACAAGGACAAATTTTTTACGGCCAATACACTTAGCGCTCTGAGCTTTCTCTTAGACACTCCCATTCCTTCGCGTCAGAGCTAAAACACCGAAACAGCTAGGTGCGTGTCCGTCTACTATTGGAAGTCATAGTTTAAGGCCTGGCCCCCCATATGTTTCCAGTGTGTGCTAGCCTTCTACTCTGTGTGGCCATAAATTCTCCTCTGCTTCTCAACGCTGCATCAACTTGTTACTGACCAAACGGCGAAGCAGCAATTGGCCATGTCCTTTGCTCCGAAACAAAAAGCGGTAGTGCTTGTCCCCTCGGCAGTGATTTCTGCAATTTCTGCATATCCATAGGTTTCTGTGTCTCCGACAGTGTCACATACTTCTCCCATTAAAGTTTTACAGACTAATTGCAGAACCCGTAGCCCTATCAATGAATTCAAAAGCTCACAACAGCAGTATGTCTAGTGCTGCTTCAGAACATGCTGTAAGCTACGCCATGGGAGTTGAAACCATGAAATCGATAAATGACAGCTATTCCAACACCCTCCAGCGCAACGCAGCGTGACTAATTAAGCGACCAATCCGTAATCAATCAATCGACGGATCCAATTCAATCAATCTACGTGGTTATCCGCCTCAATCCGGTTTGGATCGGATTGAGACTCTAAACTTACCTGAATACGTGCAGAATCACGCCCAAAGGGAGGTGTAGAGGACACGTTCGTGTTATTTTTGGTCCATGCGTGTCTGTGCATTCACTCTTCCACACCCAAAAGGGGTCTGCCTACTCGCAAAACAGTAGTAGATTTTAACTTAGCAGTCTATCCGTCATTTGCAATCGATTGCAATCGAATCTTATTAATTTATCCAATCCAAATATCTTAATTAATAATCCGGTCAATCAATCGAAGCCTTATTAAGCCAATTAACGGCTTATTAGCCGCGCTAGCGCAACGATCGTATCAGCAGGAAGTGCGGGCTCCCCCTTATATGAAGGTAGCTTAGGGCCGTCTACGCTCCACAGCCGGCTACATGCTCCTCATGCGTGCGCATGACGGGAACTGCTCCTCGCCGACTATCAATAGACCCGGGAATCCTCGCCGTGCAGCGGTTGCAGAATGGAAAAGTTACAAACACAGCCCGCCAGTACGATTGTGAGTTCAGCACCGAGCGCTGTCTCAGGCACCGCCTCAAGCGCTAGAAGCACAGCAAATAGTGCGCCTTCATCACCAGTCTGGAAAAAAACAACTGCATCAACTGCAAATCCTACGCCTTTGCCCGTGTCCTAAGCCTCGAATCGAGACACCCTGTTATACGCGCAGCAGCAGGGGTGCCGCTAAGCGTTATGCTGTTAGTATTCTATACGAGAATGTCAACCTCGAACTAAAGAATCACAGCTGCCGCCCGCTATCCAGGGCCTAAGGTGGACTCGATGAAAGCTCTCTCAGTGGCTCACGAGATGACCCACTCGCTGCTGGAACTCTTAGAAAACTTCTACACCAATGCGGAATTTCCAGCGCGAGGTTCACTGGTGAAATAGAATGTGAATAGTTTGTATAGCCCTTTTTTGCATAACTGAAGATGTGGAGCCTCCTAACCCAACTCACTCTGCTTAGCTAATGTGGCCCGTGCGCTAACACCAAAATTTCAAACGAACGTCTCTATCATAGATTCTATAGCTTCTCACCTAGATTATATCACCATAATGGGTCGCAAACGTGTAGGAACATCTTGATCGAGTCAAGGGATCGTAGAGTCAAATATAGATCAATTTTGAACTTATTACCACGAGTTAGTGTCACGATTAATTAATCAAATCTTCAGCTTTATATCAAGACTACGTTGAATCTAAAAACCATTTGTAAACGCTGTTACGAGTTGATTCTTAGCCTAGTTAATCTTCAATCTGCAAATTTTTGATCGACTTTCCTCAACTCTTCCGCTTCTAGACCTTCCCATTCCAGTAATAGATCAGGTGCCTTGTCCCTTAAGATATTCTTCAACGTCACTGGCAGTATACATCGACCTTCATTTCCTCTTTACTCATCTCACCGCGGAGACAATCGAGAAATGGGGAAGCCCTTAGCTTCTATGGGATAAGGTGTGCTGCTTTTCAAAACGTGGTTGAGGTTTATTCGATATATCTGAAATCTATTGGAACCGGGGAAGTTACAAAATATACGTACCGGGGAGCATGTATTGATGGTCGATCAGATAGCCAGAGCCGGGAAACTTTGGCACCATGGACCCTGTCGTAAACAGCCCCCCGTCAGCCCCAGCTTTCCCTGTCTCCCGGTTATAACTTACAACTTATCCAAAAAAAAGCTGCATAGATTGTTAATAGTTAGTAATCGCTAGAAAAGCCGCAATCTGATACTCATCTGCTACGTTTTATGTCCTCTTTACAAAGTACGCCTGTTTATACACCTATCTAAAGATACCTAAAGAATTCGTATCTCATCAAAGATGGCCTATCAGCAGCCAGAAAGCGCAGCGCGCAAAGCTCGGAACCCAAAGACGCGCTCACTCGCTCGCTCCTACGAAACCAAAAAAAACTCGCTTGCCCTTGATTCATATCCCTAGTCGCCGAAATGCGCAGCTTGTACCTCGTACAAGTCGAGTTCTATATGACCTCGTGAACCCACAGCATCAGAAGCAAAAATGCGTAAAATCGCTGTCCGCCGTTTCCAAAACACCAGAAGGGGCCCAGGGAATGGCCATAAGGGGTGGGGAGCCGCTGAATGCCGACCATAAGAAATAAAATGAAGCAGAAAACATGTACAAAAGGACGTTGCTAAATCATGCTCGCAAGACTGTTCAGTGGTGAGATAGTCTTCACACCGGCTAACTCCGGCTCGGTGTTTTGATGCTGATGCTGGCCTTGTGAGTGGGCCTGAGACTGTCCTTGCCTAGAAAAGGTCGATATCGAACGCAACGGTGGACTGAAGAGTTCTCCCACGGGCTCCTGCTTGGGTTCAATATTGGCATGCACGGAGGGTGCCTTGGATGGAGTGGTGGTAGGGTTCGTGGATGAACCAGACTGGGACTGGGTATGCAAATCTTGCGACGGCTCTTTGCTGATTGGGTATGACGATGACGTAGCAGAAGCGGATGACACAGCGCGGGCGCGGGTGGTATGCGACGTTTCACGGCGACGTTTAGGGCCATCTTTTACTTTTGGGTGCGTGTGGCACTAGGGGTATGTTAATACGGATAGATCTAGGGCAGGCTGCACAAGTACCTTATAAGCGTGTCTAAACCATGTCGTCCCTTTCTTCTTACTGCTAACCAGTGCGATCCACTCGCCACAACTTCCACATAAACCCTCCCAAACATCTAAGTTGCCTTCTGTTCGCCTTGTTTCTTGTGGTCCTTGGAATGCGGCACCGGTTGCAGCGCTAACTCCGTGCGTAAACGATTTATCGTACCAAAAGGCGCTATTCTTCAGCACGAGCCACCTTCCAGGTTTGCACAGCCCGCACCAGCCCTCACGCTTGTTGCCATGGCCGCGAACCCATCGCGGGGTGTACAAATCTCCACTAAAGCGGAGATCCTGCTCATGCGGTGTTAAATCCGGATCAGATGGATGTATATCGGACTCTGGCGGATTTGAAGGCTCTTCATGAAGGGATGAATAAAGATCTGGAGGATCGGAAAGATCTGCAAAATGCGAAGAGCAGCCACTATTCCTGTCGGCGTTACTTTGAAGCAGGCGGAAGAGGCCTTGAGAAGGAAGGGGGCGTGGCACTTCGAGAGGAAATGGCTGGTCTGGAGAAGCGAAGAACGCAGGATTGCTGGACTGCAGAGGATGTGGCTGTGAATACAGCACATTTTGCGTCTGCAGTTGGAAGTTGCTTAATGCGCTTGGCGGGTATGCAGGCATTGAGTGGTGAGGATTCAATCGAGTCCCATAGGAGGCGAACCTATCCTGGACTTGCGTAATCGTGCGCGAACCAGTTGGAGTCGAGGTGGGGGCATGTCCGGTAGACCATCTTTTGAGGCGACTGCTGTCCATCGTATATGGCGAGGACCGCATATTATTATGTGGCGCGGGGGATGCCCGGGATCGACTCCCACTCCTCACTATCGACTCGTGTTGCGTACGTCTTGGTGAGGCGAGGGGAGATAAGAGGCTTGGCGCAGGCTCGAGGCTGTTCCAAGCCTCGCAGTCTGACGCGTATGAAACGGCCTCTGAAGCTGACATCTCTTCGTAAGTTGAGACCTCCGCCATCCCACCAGTGCTAGACATGGAGAAGGAGGACTCGGACATCCTTCGGGATGTAGTCGAGTTGTAGGCAGCCATGTCGCTCTCGAGGCCTGTGTACTGCCTTAAGTCGATAATCGTTGTATCCTCATCGCTGCCCATTAAGCCGTGATTGAATTCGGGCATGTCTGGGTCCAAGTTAGGAAACTCCATGTCGTCACAAACTTTATGGCCCCATGAGCCTGGCATACATGTCAGGTTAAGCGCAATCATTGTCAGCAGGAAACTTACTTGTGTCAATAACGGAGCCATGAAAGTATTCCGATTGCATCGTAGGGTCTTGCACATCCAAGTTGCGAAAAGCTTGAGCAGTCATTCCTGACGCGTGCGTAGCAGACACGTCTGGATTGTCTACTGACTGCATCGGAGCGCAGCCATATTTATTATTGGCAATAGGCCCTTTCTGTATTTGGGTGTACGGGTTGTGATTCTGTTGGACAGACCACGTGGGAAAAGGCTGTGGGGGCCTTGCGTGCTGAAGACCTTGGGTCTGCTGGGGTTGCAAGGGCATGTTGCGGTAGGGGTACATTATCTGTGTTGCATGGCGGGACGGACTCTGGCTGATCGTGAAAGATCTATTAGACGCCGGTCGAAATCTTTACACATGGTGGTCAGCATTCAGGAATCGCAAACGGATGGTAAATCTAGGCAGGCTTACTGCTGAGCCGCATTAAATTCCATTTTTGGCCTCGTTTGCCCAGTATCGCCCGTGGGTGTATCCCGTGAAAAGCTGTATTTACGCAAAGGTCAAACTGAAAGAGGTAGTGCATGAAGTGGAGCAAGCTGAGAGTGGCGGCGTGCGTCTAGGCCAGCAATGTCGATGTAGGGCGGGCGAAGCAAGGGATGCCAGGGTTCGGAGAACGTACGAAATTCAGTCAAGATTGACGAAGGTTAAATACCAGTTGAAGGAATGTCAATAGTCGGTACTGCTGTAGCACACGACTTGGTTCTTGTGATAGTCGGAACAAAAGAAATCGGTGAAGACTGAACTAAAAGAGTGTATGGAGGAAGATACCTTCTCGCTGCCAGCGCGGAAAGGGAGCCCGCTCCAAAAGAAAATGAATGTAGGGATAGGGCTTGGGTTCTAAAGAGTGACGAGGCCAAAGTAAGAGGAACGGCAGATTGAAGGACTCCAATACTATATGGGGCCGGACGGCTCTGAGGATTTCCGTGCAAAGATGTGATGAGATGACATGTTGGAGTTGACACAAAGGAACCCACTGCCCGCTTGGTTTGAGTTCAGCTTCGGGGCGCGCCTTGGTTGCAGAGATCTGGAACGGCGAGAGCTTGGGGCAGCCCGATACAGACACCACAGGCGTTCATCCAAAGAAGAGGACGGGGGTAGAGCAGGTATGGGTCCTACCTTTCTCTGGGAGCAACTGCGCTGCTATGTGGCAGAAGCTCTATGCCTTACGGCTCAGATGCGCATCTCATAGTCGCATTCCTAGAGTATCTTGCGCTGCCCTTGCGGCAGACGCAGAAATCTCCACATCTCGCCATATTCAAGCATCAGTTGATCTCCGTTCGGACAAGGAACGATGTCGAGGGCTTAGAAGCAGCCCTATTTCGCAAGCCGAAACTCTCAAATTGGTACGGTTTCAGCTGTCCCTAGCTGCGATCTTCTCAATTGAGAAGAATGCCTAAGGGTTGGGAGACTTACAAGCGTTTGTCTAGGGCGCGACGTTGACGGTGTCGTATGTGTCGGAGCTTGAAACTGACCAGGGCTCTCAAGCGAGCTTCAACCGCAACCATCCAAACGAAACCGAAGTCGTCCTCGCCAACCAACTGGCCCCCAGCCAACGCCATTAAAATACTCCTAGGGCGAAATAGCAGCGCTGCAGGTGCACTGCAGCCATGGCGGAGGAGGGGCAGGTCGCACGGTGCTCGCTTCGCGTTGGCGCGTCGAGGACGTGATGGTACGGAGGACGGAGCAAAAAGATATTTCTCCTTCCTATTTGGGAAAAGCGTGATTTTGGTGCCAAGACCCCACCAAAATCAACTCAATTAACTTGATTGACTGATACTAGTATATCGTCTATATAGCTTCCAAAACGTGGTGTTTTAGTGTCTAAAGTTTACCTAATTGATTTCGTTCCACCGCACCTTATATTATATAGGCTTTTAAGGGTTTTAAGGCCTTAATTGCCTCTGCTGCCTTTAGCTTTCTATCTAGCTCACTACCTATTCTACTACCTATTCTACTACCTAATTGCGATCGTTTCTTTATTTATAGAGCTGTCGATCTATAATTAAGCTAGGGCCTTAGGTATTTTAACGTCGATTTAGAACAACTAAATTAACTAATTTTTGCTACTCTTCCTTAGTAATCTCCTTAATTTCCTTACGGCTTTGCTTAGGAAGGAAGAATCGTAAATAGGCGTTAGGTAAACTATAGTGATTGTGTAACGTCTAGTAACTAATTTTAAGCACCTTAACGATTATAGAGAGCTTGCGATTAGCTTCCTTACGGAACTGCTTCCGGCTTCGCTACGTTTCCTTTACTCTCTCTCTGTAAGGGGACTTTGTAGACAGGGGGCTATAAGGACACGATTATGGAACAGGATAGATTGGTGAGAGAGACGAATCCTTAAGGAGGTAAGGCCTCTGGGATCGTGGAGACTATATACTACGGGCACGTGCCTCCGGCACGTGACCGGCAACCATCCAAGGGGCGTCCGGAGGTTGTCCTGAGGGCAACCTGAGATGACCGCAATAATATCCCTTACACACTCTCTATAATTGTTACCTCCTTTAAATTTTATAACCTTTTTAATATAGTAAGGGATCCTCTTAATCCACTGCTAAATCCGCTACTACTTAAGATCTTGCTAAGCTTTAAGCTAAGCCTTCTCTATAGCCGTATAAGAGGTAAGTAGACCTCTTTTTATAGTGGTCCATTTTAGGTAGCTCCAACAAGGCTTAATTGTATTTAAATTAGGCGAATTATCTAGCTAAAGAAGACGTTAAACCTTATAGGCGTTAAAGTAGGTTTAATAAATCTTTATAATATAAGAAGTAGCCTTACCTTTCTATACGATTGTATTCGGATTTAAGTATATAAGGCTCTAAGTAAAAGGAAGAAGTTTTAGTAGCAAGATATTTATTAAATATTGCTACTAATTAATTCTACGTCCATGTAATCGGGTAAAATCTCCGTATACTACCGTGAACTTCTATTTTATAGGTGCTCCGCCTATATATCTCCTATAACGTAGTTTATATAAATCTCTTTTATAGGCTTAATTCTTCTCCTAGGCCTTATACGCCTCTAGCTCTAGAGCTTCGTTCTAGATCTTAATAATAAATCTTAACTTATTATATTCCTTCTTTATTTAGGGCTTCTAAATATAATAAGGACCTTTAAAGTTGTATATAAAGTAATCCTAAAATATAAACTCAGAGTACCCCTTTTACTACTCTTGTACGCAGCTGCGTATATAGGCCTCGTAGAATCATCGCTATACTTAGTAGCCCCCTTAACGGTAGCCTAAAACAATACTCGTCTTATCTAACCAAATTATAGCCTTTTAATCTTTTAAAGTCCAGTAGTAGTGGGTGTAAAGGCTCAGTCAAAAGAACAGAATCTATTGGTAGCCAGTGAACGAGAATTCCAAGACGAGGACTAGAAGAAGGTCGAGGAAAGGACACGTCTATATACATAGGGCCAAGGCTCGGCTCAGCCGAGCCCCTGACTAGGGTCTGTAACAGTGCCGTAACAGTGGGCCAACGCAGATCTATATCGTTTGTTCTTTATAACTATAGTTAATTTAGGCTCCCTGTAACAGAGCCTTATAGCAGGAACTATAGTGGACTTATTAATAGGCTAGGTGTATAGGTAAACAAGAAGTTAAATAATAACTAGGGAGTAGTTGCCTAATAGATTAACTCCTATTATATTCTGAGATTCACTATAAGAAAAGGAACTATTTAGGTAGGGATTATGGGTCCTTAAATACACATCTATACTCCTAAGAAAGTCATTGCTCTATCTACTCTATCTACTCTATTACAGATTATACAGATTATACAAATTATACAAATCACATCACGTGACCTCGCTTACTATTCCTCGTTACACGGTTCTACCAGATCCATTTTGGACTATGCCCTTATTAACTAACTAGCTTCTTCCAACTCTTCTCTAAGTAGTTATAATATTATACTTAAGGCGTCCGTAATACCATCTCCCTCCTTTTTATCTTTGTCCTTAAAGATTCCTAATATCTCTAAGTTGTCTACTAGAGGTATGATGTCTGTCTAACCAACTTAGCTAACCTCCTTACTTATTATACCTAAAGCTTCTTCTTCTTCTTCTATAGCTCGTCAGTCCTATACTATTACTATAATACTATCTCTTAGTAAGATTATACTATCTCTATATTCTTGTTATGCGAAAGAGGGGTTAGTTTATATTGCGCTAGCAAGTCCCTTATCTTAGCAACCCTTTTCATATTTAGAGTGCACTAAAGCGAATATTTAATCGTCCTATGACGTTCGCTCCGTTTCTAACGCTAAGTATACACGTCCTATTACCCTTAATAGTCTTTAAGTACCCTTATTGATTGCTACTAGTGTTACGGACAGCTTAAGTATAATGTTATAACTACTTGGAGAAGAGTTGGAGGAAGCTAGTTAGTTAATATAGGCACGGTCTAGGATGGAACCGGTAGAACTATGTAATGAGGAATAGTAACTAAGGTTATATAGTGTGCTATGTATTAAACGCAAGGAACGGGAGGAACTTACATACCTTATATATAACACGTACTTCACGTATAAGAGAGGATTTCTTAGGCGTACGGTTGTGTATTTAAAGGACCTCAGTCCCTACTATAGATAGTTCTCTCCTTGTAGTAAATCTTAGAATATAATTAGAGTTAATCTGTTGGGCAACCCCTCTACTAGTTATTATTACGTTATTAACTTCTTATTTACCTACACACCTAGCCTAACAATAGGACCCACCGTAGTTCTTACTATAAGGTTCCGTTATATATTTACTACTAGGTTATAGTATTAATAAAGTTAAACAATATGCCACCTAAAGCACTAGTTGTGATGCTATTAATGGTAGCAACTACCTTAGGATTAGGAGACACTAGTATAGTAGATATAGACTTATAAGTGGTTATAAGAGATTAGTTATAGGAAATGGTTGATCGCTTATTAAATAATAATAGGATACTTAAGGAACGCATTAATAGAATCGGCGTAGTAAAGGTTAAGTTACCATTAATCGAATAATTCTTAGGAGAAAGGTTAAAACTTAAGGGATTCCCTACGCAAATATACTTTAAGGTTATGCAGGAAGGAGCAAAGTTGGCAACACCTATAGATTAAGTGGCGTATGCAGGATTGTTCTTAATAGGAAGAGCACTGGAATAGTTTAAACCTTACCTTATAGAAATATAGGTTAGCGGTATAACAACTACTAATTAAAATGTATGGTTTATATTTACTAGTTGGAACGGGTTCGTAGAGAGACTAATATAGATATTTAGAGACCTGGAAGCGTTAACTACAGCGGAACAGAAGCTTTAAAACTTGGTATAACGTTCTTTAGTAATTAAGTACATGATATAGTTTTAGACACTCGCAATATAGGTTAAGTGGAATAATAGGGTGCTTATAGCACAGTATAAATAGGGACTTAAGGCTAAAGTCTAGGACACAATTATTCTAATAGAAGATGCGGAAAGTCTATAAAACTTAATAGATTAGTTAGTAAAGATTAATAATAGGATCTATTAAAGGGAATAAGCTAAGAAAGGGTAAGATAGAGTTCTATAGTTATATAAGGCGTAGAGTACGTATTGGTAAATATAGAGCTAAAAACTATAGAATAGCGCAGAGCTAATGGACCTAAGCGGTACTAAAGAGTCTAAGAGATGGATAAAGAAACTATGGAAACCTAGAGGTTAAGGATTAAGTAATTATAGAACTAGGGAGCAGAGGCTAAACCAGGGATCTTAGTAGCAGAAGACGTTTAGGCGGACTCCATAATAAGAAAAATGGTTTAAAGATAGAGCTTACATAAATTGCAGAAAACAAGGTCATTTTGCTAAAGACTATAGAGGTAGTTAAAGTAACCACGCGGTAAGGGGCACTAGGTTGTTAGAGTACGATAACGCGGATATAGGGATATTGCGCGGGACCAAGGAGTGTTTTGTTATAATAACGCATACCAAATTTATAAAGACGCTAAGTATGGCGCAAGCTATTGGCTATAAGAGCTAGAGTTAAAAGGACTTAAAGGAACTAGAGAGTTAGATAAAGAATAGGATTAACTCTATAAGCTAAATTAAGATATTAAGACAACATACAGACAAAGATTAGCAATAATGATAATAGAGTTAGAGTACTTATTAATTAACAGCAGTGAGGAAGAAAAGGAGGCTAACTAGGAGCACTTATACCTTAGTAGCGCAATAGAAGCAGAGACTAAAACCACTATAGAACGCGGATTAGTAACGGGTATTATAATACTATTAAATACGGCATCTATTACTTTATAAGACGGAAGGAGTAATATCTAGAGATAATTAAGCAAGTAGATAACTGCTAGTGCTAGCTTACTACTTATAAAAGGCAAAAGGCCATAGGTCTAAGATTCTTACAAAGAGATAAGGAAAGCTCTAGACTTATAAAACGCGATAAGGATAGCTTAAGAGCCCACAACGGATAAAAACCGATGGGAAAGAGTAGTAACTTAGTTTATAAACCGCAAGTTTAGGGAATAAGTAAGAACGTTAGTGGGAAACTAAGATTTTAAGAAATAAATAAGGACTATAGTAATTCCAGGTAAACACAGTGTTTAGCCTAAAGATTAAAAAGTTAATACTAAGATTAAGAAGTAAGACGACTTTAGGGATCTAGCTGCAAGATGCAGAAAATAGGAAACTATAGATAAGTTTAGACAACGAATTATCGCATAGCAAGAGCAAAAGCTAGATAAGAGGTTAGCTATGCCAGGTTATATAAGGGATAGAGTACCTATATAAAGAGTTACTAATAGGCCTAGTGCAGGGACGCCTAGAGTAAAATAGTTAGATAAACTAGAATAAGAAGAGGATCTAGATATTCTAGTTAGGTTTAAAAAAAGACACACTAAAGGATATTACAACGCAGCGATGATAAGGTACTTTCTTATAGATAGACTATATACACTAAACTAGTTGTACAGAAAGTGGTATAGGTAATAACACAATAATAAATAGAAAGACTTTTATATATAGCTAGACAAAAAAGTTGTCTAAAACTAATCTATTACGGAAAAACGCATGAGTTATATTAAGGGAGTATTAATTATAATATTAAGGAACCTAGAAGAGGGATCTAGGGACTAGAGAAGTAAGTAATAAGTCTTAGTACCTGTAACAGAGACACCAGTGGTTAGGTTAACTAGGTATAGGTTTAAACTTAAGGATAAAGATAAGCTAAGAGTTAACCTAAGTTACCTAGCGTATTATACATTGTTGTGGATAGCTTGTGTAGATAACATATATAATATGCATAGAGTACTAAAAGATAAAAACTAGAAGTACCTAGTAAGGATATATTAGGCACTAAAGGAAAAACGGTTTAAAGACGCTAAGTATATATATAGATGGCACCTAGTAGAAGTATAAAGTTAAGGGGACTTAACACTTTAACTAGGAAGATTCCTTACGGCAGAATGCCTAGATGGATAATAGTGGTAGGACTACCCAGAGAACACTTATCTATAGCATATAGAGGAAAAGAAATAAACTAAGTATTGGCTAAAAGTGGACTAAGTATAGATAGGATCTAGTAGATAATAGTTAGGAAAAGGGGAGGCCTACAGAACTAGAGGGAACTAGTAGTAGAGCCTTAGACCTTTAAAGGAATTTAAGGACAACACCTAAACTTATAAGTTAAGTGGCAAGATTAGCAGTTTAAAGCACTAATAGACAATAGAGCAATACTAGGAATGCCTTAGTTACAGAAATACAATCTAAAGGTTAATTAGGTTATAGGTTAGGTCGATATTAAAAATACTTAATAGTGTAAAGTGCGGCAGTAAACTAAGTTGGTATAGTACTAAGTTGGAGCGATATATAAAGAGACTAAGCGAGGCTTAAGTTATGTACCAAAAAGATACTATAAGTATGGTAAAAAGTTATAGTTACTAGAAAGTGAAAAGCTGTTAGAGTATACAGCATAGGACTATAAGATAGAGTTGGAACTAGGAATAAGTCTAAGATTCTTTCTAATCTATAAGCTCACTAAAACAGAGTTAGTGGCACTTAAGGAGTTTGTCCAGGAGAACTTATAGAAGGGATATATTAGACCGTTATAGTTATTAGTCAGATATCCAGTACTATTCATCCCAAAGAAAAACGGAAAACTTAGGATATATATTAACTATAGGTAGTTAAACAGCATTACCAGAAAGGATAGATATTCTTTACCCTTAATTAGCGAAATCTAAGATAGGATAGGTAACGCAAAGATCTTTATAAAGATAGATTTGAGGTAGGCGTACTATTAAGTTAGGATTAAGGAAGGCGATGAATAGAAGGCAGCTTTTAGGTTAAAGGAAGGAATATATAAACTATTAGTTATGCAGTTTAGACTTATAAACATATCAGTAACATTCTAGAAATAAATTAATAGTGTGTTAGGAGAACACCTTAATGAATTTATTATAGTATACCTCAACGATATTATTATCTACTTAGAGAGTGAGAAAGAACATAAGGAACACGTTAAATAGGTCTTAAAGAGACTATAAAAAGAAGAGATACTAGTAGCTATTAAGAAATGCGAGTTCTTTATAAGAAAGACCGATTTTATAGGATTTATTATTAAACTAGGAACTGTGGGTATAGGGAACTAAGTAAAAGAAGTTGTTTAAGGAACTTAAGGAGTTATTTACCTAAGAACCAATCCTTAAGATCTATTAACCAAAGCTAGAAATGGTTGTTAAGATAGATGTATTAGACTTCGCACTAGGAGCATGTTTGCTATAGAAGTATTAGGACGCATAGCATCCAGTAACGTACTATAGTTGGAAGATAACACTACTAGAACTAAACTATGACATCTATAACAAGGAGTTGTTAGGTATAGTTATAGTACTTAAGGAATAGAGAGTATTTTTACAAGGTATAGAGAAACTGTTTATGGTTAGGACGGACTATAAGAACCTTATAGAATTCCTAATAATAAAGGAACTTAATTAAAGATAGATTAGGTAGGCGGAAATGCTTACGGAATACTATTTTAAAATTTAGCATACCAGGAGTATAGACAATATATAAGCAGATGCTCTAAGTAGAAAAGCTAAACTATAAAGTAATAAAAAGCTATTAGGGGCTTTACTGCGAAAGAATTAAGACGGATTAATTAGGTATAATTACCTAAAGATCGCAGCAACTAGAGAAAGTCAGATCCATAAATTACCAAAGAGTGATTAGATATAGAAGATCTAAAAAGTATAAGCAGAGGATCCGGACACGGAATAGTATAAAAATAGAGAAATAACCTATGTTCTAAGGTCTGTTGCAAAGGAGTTTATTAAGTCATTCCATAGGGGACTAACTTAAGGACACAACGGAGCTATGGGCTTAGTGTTAAGACTTTAAGAGGAGTATATTGTTTAAAGAATCTGGGGACTAGCGAGATAAGTTATAAAAGAATATCTAGATTGCTAGAGAAATAAACCAATAAGGCATAAGCCGTATAGAGGGCTATAACCTATTAAGACACTAGAAAGACTATAGGAAGTCATATTATAGGACTTTATTATTAAGTTACTAAAGTTAAAAGATCCTATTATAGGATAAGGTTATAACGCGATCTTAGTAATAGTAGATAAGCTAATAAAGTAGGGATACTTTATAGCGTGTATAGAGGAGATATCAGTAGAGGATGTCGCTAGAATTTATATTAAGGAAGTGTTTATAAGACATAGAGCACTAAGTAAGATTATATTAGATAGAGATCCAAGATTTATAGCAGCATTCTGGGAGGTATTCTTGGCGGAACAAGGAGTTCGCGCAGTAACCTTAACAGCGTATTATCCGCAGACGGATAGGTAGATAGAAAGGTTAAACTAGACACTAAAACAGTATCTAAGGCACTATATTAACCACGTATAGAACAATTAGGTATTGTTACTACCAGTTATATAGTTTGCATATAATATAACACTATAAGAAGAAATGGGAACGTTACTATTTAAGGCAAATTACGGATATAAGCCAAGATTATTATTATCGCTACGTTAAGTAAAGAAAATGAGTAGCATAGCTAAAAAAAGAATGGAGACTTTAATAAATCTTTATGCAGACCTTAAAGAAATAGCTAAACTAGTACAAGAGTAAATAAAAAGGTACTATAATGCTAAGAGATCTAAGGGACCAGATCTTAAGGAGGGAGATAAAGTATAGCTACTATATAAAAATTTTAAAAGTTAACGACCAAGTAAAAAGTTAGACTATGTTAGACTAGGACCTTTTAAAATCACGCAGAGAATTTTATTAGTTATATATAAGCTAAACCTACTAGCCAAAATAAGAATTTACCCTGTACAGCATGTCGCAATACTAGAGCTAGCACACAGGAGTATTAAACCACTAGTCTATAAGGCAGACATATATAGAGGGCAAAAAGAAGACAAATAGTAAGTTTTAAAGATTATTAGTTATAAGGACGTGGATAACAAAATATGGTATAAAGTAAAGTAGATAGGCTATAGTAAGACTACCTAGGAACCACTAAGTAATCTAGAGAACGCTATGGGAAAGGTATAGAAGTATTAGAAGAAAGTAGGTTAGGGAGTATAGAAAAAGGATTGCCAAAGGACGAGTTACCTAAGGGGAATTTAGGAGGAGCAACTACTACATTACTTAGAGTTGTTTCCTTCTCTGGAGACTCTACTCTCTTATTACCTAACTTAGTAAGACCCTGCTTAACCAGTTTCTACTTCTTGGAACAAACCTTCTTACAAACCTTCTTAAGACGGAGTAACTAAGTGGACGCTGTAATCTGAGCGTCTAAGGCTTTCTGCTCCGCATCCTAAGAATGCTTAAGCTTAGCCAGGGCCTACGCTAGGTCACCGTTAAGCTTTATAGCGGTAGATTAAATATAAGACCCTATAATAAGTTACTTAGGGAACTTAAAGGCTATTAAGAGTTATAGGACGCGCACACTTAGCGTTAGAGGTAGAGTGAACATTATAGAATAATTAAACGTTTGCTTTAGTGCACTTTAAATAAGAGGATAATTACTAAGATAAGGGACTCGCTAGTATAATATAAACTAACCCCTCTTTCACATAACAAGAACACAGAAACGGCATTATTTTACCTAGTAATAGTATAGCAGCAACAGTGCGAGTATAACGTTGCGCGTATAAAGAAGAAGAAGCTTTAGGTATAATAAGTAAGAGTATTAACCAGACTAATTAAACGGACATTATACCTCTAGTAAACGACTTAGAGATATTAGGAATCTTTAAGGACAAAGATAAAGAGAAGGGAGATAGTATTACGGACAGCTTAAGTACAATATTACAACTACTTGGAGAAGAGTTGGAGGAAGCTAGTTAGTTAATATAGGCACGGTCCAGGATGGAACCGGTGGAACTATATAACAAGGAATAGTAACTAAGGTTATATGGTATGCTATGTATTAAACGCAAGGAACGGGAGGAACTTATATACCTTATGTATAATACGTACTTTACGTACAAGAGAGGATTTCTTAGGCGTATAATTATGTATTTAAAGGACCTTAGTCCCTACTGTAGATAGTTCTCTCCTTATAGTGAATTTCAGAATACAATTGGAGTTAATCTATTGGGCAACCCCTCCACTAGTTGTTATTACATTGTTGACTTCTTGTTTACCTACACACCTAGCCTAATAATAGGACCCACCGTAGTTCTTGCTATAAGGTTCCGTTACAACTAGGGTCCTAGGTTTAATCTACCGCTGCAAAGCTTAATAATAAGCTCTTAGTAGTATTAACTAAACTTTATTATTCTTATAATGCTAAGTAAGAGGCTGCCGCTGCTTAATAATAGGCTCTTAATTCTCGTCTTTCTATATCTACTTAGTTAGTCTGTCTTAAGAAGGTTTATAAGAAGGTATATTCTAAGGAATAGAAACTTATTTAATAGGGTTTAGATAAGCTAGGTAATAAGAAAGTAGTGTCTCTAGAGAAGGAAACAACTCTAAGTAATATAGTAGTTGCTCTTCCTAGGTCCCCCTTAAGTGACTCGTTTTTTGGCAATTCTTCTTCTTTAGTACTGCCTAACCTATTTTCTTCTAATACTCCTATACCTTTCTTATAGCGTTCTTTAAGTTATCTAGTAGTTCCTAGGTAGTTTTATTATAGCCTATCTACTTTACTTTATACTATATTTTATTATTAATGTCCTTATAACTAATAATCCTGAAAACTTGCCATTTATCCTCTTCTTGTCCTTTATATATATCTACCTTATAGACTAGTAGCTTAATATTCCTATATGCTAGCTCTAGCATTACAATATACTATATAGGGTAGATTTTTATTTTCTTTAGTAAGTCCAACTTATATATAACTTTTAAGATCTTTACTTTGATTATAAATAGTCCTAGTCTAGCATAGTCTAATTTTTTGCTTAGTTGTTAACTTTTAAAATTTTTATATAGTAGCCACACTTTATCCCCCTCCTTAAAATCTGGTCCCTTAGATCTCTTAGTATTATAGTACCTTTTCATCCTTTTTTATACTAACTTAGCTATTTTCTTAAGGTAATTATAAAGATTTATTAACGTCTCTATTCTTTCTTTAGCTGTGTTATTTATTTTCTTTACTTAATGTAGCGATAATAATATTCTTAGCTTATATCCATAATTCGCCTTAAAAGGTAATGTGCCTATCCCTTTCTATAGTGTTGCATTATATATAAACTATATAACTAGTAATAATAATACCTAATCATTCTGTACATAATTAATATAGTGCCTTAGATACTATTCTAACATTTAGTTTAGTCTTTCTATTTATCTATCTATTTATAGGTAATATATAGTTAATATTACTACTTAAACCCCTTATTCTACTAAAAATACCTCCTAGAATGCTACTATAAATCTTAGATCTCTATCCAATATAATCTTTATTAATGCTCTGTGTCTTATAAACACTTCTTTAATATAGATTCTAGCCATATCTTCTGCTAATATTTCTTCTATATACGCTATAAAGTAATCCTACTTGGTTAGTTTATCTACTATTACTAGGATTGCGTTATAATCCTATCTGGTAATAGGGTCTCTTAACTTTAGTAACTTAATAACAAAGTCCTATAATATAACTTCCTATAGCCTTTCTGGTGTTTTAATAGGTTATAGCCCTCCATATGGCTTATATCTTATTAGTTTATTTCTTTAGCAATTTAGACACTCCTTTATAACTTATCTTACTAGTCCCCAGATTCCTTAAATAATATATTCTTCTTAAAGTTGTAACACTAAGCCTGTAGCTCTGTTATGTCCTTATATCATTCCCTTATAAAATTCTTTAATAAATTCTTTTGCAATACTTTTTGGTATATATATAGCTTTTTAGTTCTTGTACTGCTCTGCTTCTAGATCCTCACTCTATGCCTCTTAAATCTTTTATGACCACATACCCTCTAGTATCTCATAGGTCTGACTTTCTTCCTTAGTCGCTGCGACTTTAGGATAATTATACCTAATTAATCCATCTTTATCTTTACGTAGCATTGCCCCTAACGGCTTTTCTTTATTTTATAGCTTTACCTTTCTACTTAGTATATCTGCTCTTATATTTTTAGTTCCTTTAGTATACTAAATTTTAAAGTAATACTCTATAAGTATTTCCGCCTATCTAACTTATCTTCTGTTTAGTTCCTTTGTTATTAGGAACCCTATAAGGTTTTTATAGTCCATTTTAACTATAAATAGTTTCTCTATACCTTATAAAAATGCTCTTTATTTCTTAAGTGCTATAACTATACCTAGCAACTCCTTGTTATAGATATCGTAGTTTAGTTCTGGTGGTGTTATCTTTTAACTATAATATACTACTAGATACTATACGTCCTAATGCTTCTATAGCAAACATACTCCTAGTGCGAAGTTTAATGCATCTATTTTGACCACTGTCTCTAGCTCTAGTCTATAAATTTTAAGGATTAGTTCCTAGGTAAACAACTCCTTAAGTTCTTTAAATAACTTTCCCTATTCGTCTCCCTATACCCACAGTTTCTCTTTTTTTATAAGCCTTATAAATAGTTTAATATTCTTTAACCACTATGCTATAAACCTCCTATAGTAATTGCAGAACCCTAGGAACAATCTTAACTATATAACATTCTCCAATTCTTGCCAACTAACTATAGCCTCTACCTTCTTTAGGTCTATACTGATTTTTCCTAGTTTAATAATAAATCCTATTGTCTAAACAAGGTTTCGCAATGCAGCTACACGCGACCACGTAAGCTAAGCGAGCTTAGGAAATCCACCAAATTCCACCTATAGAATAGGAGAATAAAGAAAGCATCAATCAAATTAGTTACCACCTAACACTATTACAATAGCAATACGTATCACCGGAAGTGATACCAACACTAATCAGTAATTATAGATTAGGAGACGTATTACCTACAAAGAGAGACAAGCTTAATCAGTCCCTACTACAGGCCTCTACCAATCCCGTTTACTAAGGAGCATCAGTCAATATATATTTGAAAAGTCAACCCCTCTTCTTAAGAGGCCCTTAATTCTTTATACACAGCCTTTAGGTACTCAAAGAACCAACCCCTATCTAATAGGCCCTTAGTTCACGTCTATTACGCACTCTAAAAGCGTCAGGTACTCAAGGAACCAACCCCTATTTAATAGGCCCTTAGTCTATATCTACCACGCGTTTAAACCCCAAAATTAAACCCAATAAGGAGTATTAGGCCCTTTAAAAGGCTTTAGGTAGTCAAGGAACTAACCCTTTTAATAGGCCCTTAGTTCGCGTCCATTACGCACCTATATTAATTCGCGTCTATTATACGTTTAGAACCTAAAATTAAACTCAACAAGAGTTATAAGACAAGAATTAATATATTAGACATTAGGGCATAAGTTAGAGAAGGACAGAGGAGATAGAGTAAAGGGCTTAACGTATAGTCTAAAGACATTAATAAAGGAGAAATTAGTAAATTTATATAATACAAAATCATAGAATATAGATTTTATAATATAATAGATAACGACCTATAGGAGCTTTACCGCAATAACTTTAACACCTTTACACTAGAAGTCTTTAAGAATTACAACCAAATAACATCGGGAAAATATTCGCAGGCTGGGTTTCAAGTCGACTTTGTTAAGCGTGTTTCGCGTAATTGACATGTAATTGACCAACTTGACATATTTAAAAGTTAAATAATACGCAGTTGACCAACTTGATATATTTAAAAGTTAAATAATACGCCGTTGACCAATTTGACATATTTAAAAGTTAAATAATACACAGTTGACCAACTTATACATTCCTTAATATGCAATTGAGGTAATGTAATATATTATTTAAGTTATATGCTAATTACAAGAGGCTCTGCACGAAGCTCTACACGAAGCTCTACACGAAGCTCTACACG
>Ga0307507_10001400_pt1 | contig 54141 bp, 12 predicted proteins | sample 7_EM_MG_FD_207223 | JGI IMG/M metagenome (GOLD analysis project Ga0307507, IMG submission 207223) | Populus trichocarpa ectomycorrhiza microbial communities from riparian zone in the Pacific Northwest, United States - 7_EM | ecosystem: Host-associated > Plants > Roots > Unclassified | place... | reverse complement strand
CGTCCATTTTGGGTGAGGGTCTTGGTGTAGAGCGTAGGGAGCCATTGCCACGTATTTATATAGAGCTTGGGTGGCGATTGAGCGGTGTTAAGAATCTTGGCGGTAATGTGCACGTCCGTTTAACCGTGCAGCAGCCTACGGGGCATGTCGGGGTGGGGGGGTATTGGTGAACATTGCATTTGTATGGCTTTTACTAGTAAAATAGGTGCTTGAGTAGTGTCTTGGCTACCTCACCGCCCAAGTTTCCGCATGATTTGGAAAAGATTCGGACAGTAAAGTTACTGCCAAGAGTTACTGTCCGGATCCTGTCCGATTTTTAAGCGCAGATTCTATTCGTATATACAGCCCCGTCTTAGTAGACATATCCTCTCATTTCGCGAATAAGCATCCATCGCGCCGCTTCGCGGTCCTCGAGCTCCGATTACTTAGCCACACATTAGTTCGTCCCAGAAGACGTTTGGATTCGCTATACATATAAGATTTAGGGGGGAGGGGGGTTAGAACACATAAAGGCTATTTAGGACAAAGTTCAAAGTGCTATCTTGGTTTGGTGTAGATTCCACTGAGTTTCTACGGCGCCTCGCTTTAGGCATTTTAACCAACGCCCACAAAAATACCCCGTTGGAACGCGCGGCTGGAGCGGTAACGTCTTAGCCACCCATACGAAACAGCCACCCACTCGAGACAATTTACCGATCGCGCAATTCAAACCTTCCCGTTCTCAATCAACTACCCTTTCAAAGAAAGTTTTGAAGGAACTACTAATAAATTATAGTGTATTTACATAATAGGGTAGATTTGGAGTTGGCCTTAAGGTCGATTTTGATGTTAATTCGATGTTGGTTTTCATAAAAGTCCGTGCGCGCGATCAAGAGGGCGCAGGGGGCAGTAATTGTCTCGAGTGGGTGGCTGTCTCGTATGGGTGGCTAAGACGTTTACTGCGCGCCGACATGGAGTTGGGCGTCGTGTTGGAGTCCCGAGTCGCCAACTACTGTGGTTTGCGAAAATTAAATTAAACGAGCCACTTTTGGTGAGTTTGCCATATAAATCGTATGCCTGCCATGCCTACCACGCCTACACGTATTATTTTTACTTCCAGAATTGTTGGTATCACAAGGTGATATCACGTATCTACAATTTGTAGGTAGTATGATGTTGTTGTTGTATATCCTTCTTTATTGGAATGAGGAAGGGCGAGGAGCCTAAGACTCCTCGCCACGCTAGTGCCGCGGCGTCACGTGACGACCGCTTGCCTCATTCCCGACACTGGCAACTCTTCTTTTGTGGTTGCCATCTATATATAAATGCTGCTTGACTAGCGTAACAAATATCAATCCTCCTTACTTACTATTGCCATTGTAATATAAGTCTCGCTGTCCTAAAATTTGCCTCTTAGCACATGGTGCTTTCTTGCTTAGAGTTGTAGGTGGACATCATGTTAGGGCCGCTAAGGCGCTAGTTATAAGCGAGCCAATAGCGATTTTCTATGCCGGGCATGGAAAATCCTAATTGGCTGGTTAAAATTAGGGTCTGCAGAATACTATACTCTTACTCCCTTTTAACCCATTCTTTAACTCGTACACGTAGAGTATTTGTATTAATAAACGTTTCTAGAGCCTTGTTTAGGTTTGCCTTTGTTATTATATCTACTAGGTTGTTTTACCCATTAATTTATTAAATCTTAAAGAGTTCTTGCCGTTTGTAGGATTAATAAAGTGCTATAATATTAATTATAAGGCGCTTCTTCTTTGTAGTACTAAGCTTAACTAAGCACTTATAGAGGGAGTATAAATCGGTGCATACAATTGTAGGGATAATAGGAAGTTTAAGTTAATCTATAATTATCTTTAGGGTAGTTCTAATTGTAATTACTATATTAACTCCACTAACTATTCCGTATATCTCTAACGCTAGAACGCTTTAAGTGATATGCTTATTCTTAGTTAAGCTCTAATAGATAAGATTGCTATAGATTATAAAGTTATTCTTTCTAGTAAATTTATTCGCGATAATAATCTTATATCCTAACTAGGAGCTAAAATCTTTGTTATTTACAAATAATCTATTAACAAATATAAAGGGCTTAGCAGTAGGAAGATTAATAGGTATATAGAGTAGTCTCTAATCAAGATGGTTTATTTGCTAGGAAAGATATTTATTTAGGGCAAGAACGTTATTCTTAGTTAGTTTCTGGTATTAGGTGGTAACAGAGAGATTAAATAAAGCCTTAGGTTAATAGATAGAAGCAATATAAGCTCTATAAGCACGTTACTCCACGTATCCTTACTTTAGAGAATTAGCGTTAATAACGTTAATCTTCTTGCCTTAACCCTTCTAGCGTAAAGCAATAGAATCCTTGTTTAGGGAGAGGGTGCATCTATTAAAGAGTAATAGTATTGTTAAATTAAGCTTTTCCTTTGGCTTTACTATAAGATTTACCTTTACTAACTTATTTTCTTTAAGAGCTGAGAATTGGTTGTCTCCTAAGATAATTATATTATTAGTTTATATGCTAATAATTCTAAATAGAGTTCCTATAGTTGTAATTAGGAAGTATAGGTTAAATATAAAAGTAGTTATTAAAAGCTTCTCTTTGTGGTACTTGCTATAGGTAGCCTACTAATAGGTTCCTACCTCTGCGATTCTATATAATGGCTTAAGCACAACCATGATTATATCTTTGGGATATTAGTAATAAATTTACTCTAAAAGGTATACCAATATTAAGCGCTAAAGGTATATCTCTAATTGGGTATAGGCCTAAGTAATATCTTATAAATAGACCGCTATTTTATTCTTTATTAAGGAGGGAGCTAGTGTAACAATAACTTACTAACTAGCTCGTTAAATCGTAGGAGATTGTATAAGAATTACCTCCTTACTATTATTATTATAACCTTAAATAATAAGCCTTGATTTCTCGAATGGGGTATTAGTAGTTTTGCCTTTAATTTTATTAACTATTCTTAACTTAAAGATACGAACTTTATTAAACTTAGTAGGGTTATACTTCTTAAATTTAAAGACTCCTCTTATAATAAGACCGTTAATCTCCTACTTATTAAATACTTAAAAAGGAGCTCTAGGAGTTATAATACAACCTTTTTTTTAAAGCTATTTTGCAAGCTTAAAGTTAGCCTTCTCCTTGGTTGTTATAAAGGCTATTAATAACTTAATTCCATTCTTAATAGCGGCAACAAATTGCTCTTTAAAATTAATAAGATATTGGCAATTTTGTAATCCCTTTAGGCGACCTCTACTACGTTATAGTTGCGGCATATCTACTATAATTATATTAGGATTGTAGTCGTCTTCTAAAGCACATTAATCATAGTTCTCCTCTAGGGCATCTTTTAGGGTATCCTACAAAGGCTTAAAACTGTTATCTTTGTAGTAAGGCTTAATAACGGTTAAATGGAATTAAGTGGGTCTGTAAGGCATCTAAATAGTATAAGTTTAACTATTAATTACAATAAGTTAATATAGGCCTAACTATCCTCCCTTTTTACGCTATACGCGTACCTTAGACTGGAGTGGTAGATTAAGCATAGTTAAGGTATTTAAGGTATTTCTTATTCCTAGTGCGTTGTTAACCTAGCGTGTAGCGTAGAGATATTACACCCCTTTATTACCTTGTGAATAGCCTTAGCTTATTACATAATAGAGGGAGATAGTGGAGAATTGTTAGTTATTTAAGGGTAAGCGCTAAAGACTAGTAATATGGGTATAAGTCTATCCGGGCCAGCGGAATTGTTAATGGCTTTAACAGCTATTTATAAAGTAAGTTCTTCACTAGCATCCTCTAGTTCTAAAAAAATAATCTTATATACACGGCGTAATAGCGCGTAATATTACTCTACTTTTCTAACGTTATTATATGCCTTAATAGGAACTTCCTTAACCTTAATTGCCATTGCCTTTATCTATTGTCAAAACTCTATAGATAAGAAGTTCTTTCCTATATTATAGACGATTTGGTTAGGGGGTCCTAGGTAAACATTAATCTAGTATAATTAAAGGGTATCCTATGCGTTCCTAGCTAATATATCCTTTAAGAATTGTGCAGCTTAGAAGGAGGTTAAGAAGTTAACAACTTAGAGTACTAGCTTGCCGCTAAGATATATAACATTAACAATAATATAGAAGTTAAAGTTGTAGTTATCTTTAAGGGTAAACTTAAATCGGCCAGGGGACTTCTAGTTTATTTAGCAGTAATAGTAGTATTTTATAAGATGCTTAATTGCCTTAACCTTAACTTTATAGCCTACTTGCTAAAGAACCCTAAGCAATTAATAAACGGATAGGTGGCCAAAACAATAGTATAATTAGCATAACTCTAACTTAGTTAAGTGGCTCTAAGTAATACTCTTTTCTAGTTAATAAAGGAGCAACCAGGGGTAACCCTACTTGCGTATAATAGGCACCTAATTATCTCCTTAAATGAGTATATTCTTAAGGTTATTAAGCTTAACGCCTAATTTGTCTATATCTCTAATGCAAAATAAAAATGGGGTGTTTGTGGGAATAATATAAAAAGTAATATACCCTAAGGGGGTTTAAACCCTAATTATACTAAGAGAGATTGTAGTACCCTTACTAAAACAAATTATGTGTTGGCCTGCCGTTAAATAGTTAATCTAAATAGAGCTATTGTAAGGGCGCGAAGAGGCTTTAAGGAAGATTTAAAGGAACAATATAAATTCTATCTAAATCTAAGGGTATATAGCTCTTGCAGAGAACAAGATATTGCGTAAAGAAGAGAAAGGAATTACGGGAGAACCCTATAATTAAATAGTTAGGGGTCTTGGTGGTTGATACGTGCGTATATGCGCGCGCGGTCTTCGACGGACTTCGGTAATTTAATTAATCTGTTAGAACTTGGCAGAAGTCAATTAAGCTAGCAGAATTTAGCAGAATTTAGTTAAAGCGTCGGACTTTATCTATTAAGTGTTTTACCAAGATATTCCTACTATAACTGGGCTAGTTCTATTATAATACCCCCCCCTTTTGGCCAAAGGTCTAAAAATAATTTAATTTAGTTAAGAATTTATTTTTATTATATTGTATTTTATATTAGGTGGCGGTATAGAGTTTTGCTAGTTCTAATTGTTAAACGGACTAATTAGGATTTTCTATCCCCAGAATAGAAAATCACTATTGGCTTAGTAAAGGTGGTAAGCCAAACTAATATCTTTATAGTAGGTCTTGGCAAGGCAAATCTAACTAATTAGACAACTTTAACTGCTAGTTAAAGTTCCTTAATATATTGCGCGTTATATAACCATGTTATAAGTATTATAGTATTTTTTAAGTTTATTTTAATTTTGAGTTTCCTGCTATTGTATTTTGTGTATTTATATTAGGTGGTAGTTATTTACCTTTATATCGTGTCCATCCAGCCAGAGTAGGTTATAAAGGATAGTCTTTATGGAATTCTTTTACCATGGAATTCTTTTACCAAGGAAGGCGCGTCAGCTTTAATCTAGTTATAGGTTTCCTAGGTTTGTGTTTTATATCTTTCCCACTTAATAAGAAGTTTAAATTGTTTAGATTATATTTTCTATTATATATTATTAATTAAGTTAATAAAGTAAGAACTGTTACCATTGTTAACAATTATAGGAGGTGGCGGCGGTACTTTGTGGGTTATAGGTTCGTCTTTTAAGGGTTGCAGCAAGCTTATATAAAATATTAGATATATTTTTATTTTAGTTAGTAGTTTAAGCTTATAAGCATATGGGCTTAATTTCTTCTTAATTTAGTATAGGTCTGTAAATTTCTAATTAAGTTTCTTTAAGGGCCGTTAAGTCTTTAGGTTTTGTATATTTAGGTAAACCATATTATCTTCCTTAAAGTCCTATACGGGAGCTTGTCCTTTATTTACATGCTATTCCTATACTATTTAAGCGTATATTAATTTACTTTGTAATAGTTCCGTTAACTGCTTTATTTAATTAGTAAAGTTATACGCGTTAATTAACTAAATCCGTTTAATTATAGGTCCTATTATATTAATTTTAGGTTATAGTTTAAATCCAAGTTAGGGGTCTTGTCCGTAGGTTATATAGAACGGTATTACGCCTATTAATACGTTTATTATATTATTTGCAGTAAACTTAGCTAAAGGCAGCCATTTTTCCTAGTTATCTTACAGATAGGAGCAGTACATTTATAGGTATTATTCTATAATTATATTCACAATTTTGGTTTAACTATCTGTCTCTAGATAAAATGCAGTTAAGAGTTATATTTAAATACTTAATTGTTTATATAGAGCTTGCCAGAAATCTAAAACAAACTGGCTTCTATAGTTGGATATTATTAAGTTAAAAAGTCTGTGTAGCTTAAAGACGTGCTTAACAAAACATTTGGCTACTAATATTATATTAATTAAGTCTATAGGGATTATATATTGCATTTTTATAAGATGGTTAATAACTATTATAATATTTATAAACCTATTACTGTTAGGCAAGTTAACTACAAAGTTAATTAAGATATCGCGCCATCTTTGTATTGGAATTAGTAGTGGTTAAAGTACTCCTTACTTCTTTACATAAGAGGTCTTTCTACGCACGCACATCCTGCATGCTTAAATATATTTTTGTACGTAGTTGTATATTATAGGCTAGTAGTATACTTATGCAGGATGCAGCCACGACGCCCTCGTAGGATTACGCCAGTAGGCATGTAAGAAGGGAGTTGCGACCCCTAGAAGCGGCAGCTTATGCCTATGCTGGCGGAAACAATAAAGAAAGGCGTAAAACCAGAGGCTATGGAAGGCTCCCAAGCCGTGCGAAAGCATACTAACTCTGGGAGGAGATTCTTATATAGACCGCTAGGGGGCGGTCTAGTACTTAGGTTAACCCCATTATAAGATATCTAAAAGAATGGTAAAAACCCCTGTTAATTGGTAGTGGCAGCTAACTGCTTATGGAAAGCCCCCTAGGCCTTTAGGTCTAGGTAACTAGGATAAATACTAGAAAACTAGGGTAGAGGCCTGGATAAGCAGGCATATCGAACTCTACTATATAACTACCTACCTACTGCATGCGTCCACGTCGCCGCGGGTGGAAACATTATCTGGAATTCTATTCCTATTAATGGCCAAGTGCAGAGGCGATGGTAGAGAGCCGTTATAGCGCGTGCAGCGCTGTCGTTTGACTCTATGGTGATGGGCCCGCGACGCATACAAAGCATTACCCTTAATAACACCAGGAGCCTCACTGCCTCCGCTTAGAGCTCTTGTTCTACCATCTAGGGAGGCCTAGTAAGGGAAACTAGGATATAAAAACCGCCTAATATACGACTACCTGGCTCGCAGCTAGGCCCGAAACTGGCTTTATCCAGCTAGTTGATATAGACGCGTCCTAGGCGTATAACAGGACACCCTTAGGCTTGCACTAGCTCTAAGATCGCGAAGTATACGCGATAAGGGCGTAGGGATCCTCCTTTTATAAGAACTTGTTAAGGTTAACGCGTCGCAGATACTTTGTACGAAACTTATTAAGGCCCTAAGGCCACCATAAAGAACTTATTAAGGCCCTACCTAGAGAACTTATTAAGGCCCCTTTATAAGGGCCTATCTAGTATCTGGTACACTTAGGTAACTCAGAAGAGGGTCTTAATAGGCATGGTACACATAACCTAGTACAGCAACAGCAACGTAATAGTGACGCGACGGCAACCAGACAGCTTAACAAGGTGGAAACATAGGTAAAGCTCTAGGCAGCGGAAACATAGGCCAGCTTTAATGGCCCTATAGTATTTAACTTATAGTCGACTTATAGTTAACCCACAGTTAACTTATAGGCGACTTATAGAAGAGTCTTAATAGGCGTGGTATACGCAACCTAATGCGTATATGTATAAGGCGACTTATAGGAGGGTCTTAATAGGCGTAGTACTCGCAACCTAATACATATATATAGGGGAGGCTATAGGGGAAATATAGGCCAGTTAGACAAGGACTTAACAGTTAGAGACATAGGCCAGCTTATAAAAGGGGGGGACACAAGCTTAGTTAGTAGAAAAGGGGAGAGTAGGTTGTCTAGTGTAGAACCTAGTGTCTCTACGGCCCCTCTCCTGCAAGACACGGTTGGCCTGTTATAAGGAGACTCTTATAGGCAACGCGAAACGGGAACTGGTAGTAGTATAGGGTATTGCGCCCCTATATTACTACTAGCCTCCTATAGGGCGTAGTGCGTAGTAGCTACTACTAGCTTTAAGGACCTTACCCCTTAGCTAGGCCCTAACCCTTAGTGTACCTAGTAGGCAGGCAGGATTACATCCTAGCCAGAGAGACTATTACGTGGCTTAAAAGAACGGATGCGTGTATTAGTATACTAATAGACGGAACCGTTCGCCTCTAGGGCGGTACGCTAGTAAGGTATGCTTAAGAAGCAAATAGGAGTTACTTAGGTAGGGGAGGCTTTTAGTCTAGGCCTTAACTATAGAAGGTACCTAAGGCTTCTATATTATAGGATGCAGCCATGACGCCCTTGTAGGATTACGCCAGTAGGCATATAAGAAGGGAGTTACAACCCCTAAAAGCGGCAGCTTATGCCTATACTAGCGGAAATAATAAAGAAAGGCGTAAAACTAGAGGCTATAGAAGGCTCCTAAGCCGTGCGAAAGCATACTAACTCTAGGAGGAGATTCTTATATAGACCGCTAGGGGGCGGTCTAGTACTTAGGTTAACCCTATTATAAGATATCTAAAAGAATGGTAAAACCCCCTGTTAATTAGTAGTGGTAGCTAACTGCTTATAGAAAGCCCCTTAGGCCTTTAGGCCTAGGTAACTAGGACTAAATACTAGAAAACTAGGGTAGAGGCCTAGATAAGTAGGTATATTAAACTCTACTATATAACTACTTATGTAGGATACAGCCACGACGCCCTTATAGGATTACGCCAGTAGGTATATAAGAAGGGAGTTACAACCCCTAGAAGCGGCAGCTTATACCTATACTGGCGGAAACAATAAAGAAAGGCGTAAAACTAAAGGCTATAGAAGGCTCCTAAGCTGTATAAAAGCATACCAACTCTAGGAGAAGATTCTTATATAGACCGCTAGGGGGCGGTCTAGTACTTAGGTTAACCCCATTATAAAATATCTAAAAGAATAGTAAAAACCCCTGTTAATTGGTAATGGCAGCCAACTGCTTATAGAAAGCCCCCTAGGCCTTTAGGCCTAGATAACTAGGACTAAATACTAGAAAACTAGGGTAGAGGCCTAGATAAACAGGTATATTAAACTCTACTATATAACTACCTACCCGCGACTTGAAAGATCTATAACGACAGTCGTCTTACAAAAAGAAGGTAAAGCAGACTACTTAATCCCAAAAAGCTACCGCCCTATTGCCTTAGAAAACACCTTAAGCAAGATCTTAGAAAAGGTTATAGCGGACCGCATAGTAGATATGGTAGAGGAACACGCCCTACTACCATAAAGCTAAATGGGGGCAAGAAAGAATCGCTTAACGCTATTAGCACTTACACTACTCACTACTACCATTAAAACTGCATGGGCTATGCGAAAGGACTTTATAATATTAATACTTAGCCTAAATATTAGCGGCGCCTATGATAATATACCCCATAAGCGTCTCCTATATATCCTTAGGGTAAAGGGCTTCCCAGAATAGATTATTTAATTTATTTAAGGATTTATAGGCCAGAAAGAAACATTACTGGTCTTTAGCGGATACCAGAGCCCCCCTATTACAGTCGCAATAGGAATACTATAAGAATTACCTCTATTACCTATACTCTTTCTCTTCTTTGTAAGCAACCTGCTTAATACCTTTAAGAAAGGGGCGACCTAGGGGATAGGCTTTGTTAATAACACAAACCTAATTATATATAGGCTAACAGCTGCAGAGAACTGTAGGATACTAAAGAAAGCCCATAACACCTATATAGAATAGGTAAGATAATATAGAGTCCAATTTTTACTAGAGAAATACCAGCTAATCTATTTTATAAGAAAACGTAACTAATCTACAGATCTTTAGTATATAATCCATATCTAAGGCTTTAGGGGTTAACCGGTTTAAGGCCTAAGGGTATTAGGAGTATAGGTAGACAGTAAGCTCTATATAACGGAACCTTGTAGCAGGAACTACGGTGGGTTCTATTATTGGGCTGGGTATATAGGTAAGAACAAAACAACAACATAATAATAACTAGTGGAGTAGTTGCCTAACAGATTAACTCTAATTATATTCTAAGATTTACTACAAGGAGAGAACTATCTACGGTAGGGACTAAGGTCCTTTAAATATACAACTATACTCCTAAGAAATCCTCTCTTGTACATGAGGTACGTGTTGTCTGTGTTAAACGTAACATCCCTCTTGTTTAATGTAGTCAACGCGTTTAACACCACGTAACCTTGGTTACTATTCCTCATCACATAGTTCTACTAGATCCATCCTAGACTATGCCTATATTAATTAACTAGCTTCCGCCGTCTCTTCTCCAAGTAGTTGTAACATTGTACTTAAAGCGTCCGTAATACTATCTCCCTCCTCTTTATCTTTGTCCTTAAAGATTCCTAACATCTCCAAGTTGTCCACTAGAGGTATAATGTCCGTTTAATTATTCTAGTTAATATCTATACTTATTATACCTAAAGCTTCTTCTTCTATTTCCTGGGTTAAGCGTCGCCTTCATACGGTTTCCTCTATACTGTCGCTAGGCGAGGTGATGGCGATCCCTTACTCTCGTTGCGCTAAAGAGGGGTTAGTGTGTGTTGCGCTAGCGAGTCCTTCGTCCTAATAACCCTCCTCTTGCTCTGAGTGTACTAAAGCAAACGTTTGATCGTCCTATAATGTTCGCTCTATTTCTAACGCTAAGTGTGCGCGTCCTATAACTCTTAATAGTCTTCAAGTTCCCTAAGTAACTTATTATAGGGTCTTATGTTTAATCTACCGCTGTAAAACTTAATAGTGAGCTAGCCTCTGCGCTACTTAAGGTTTAATATGCCTTAGAAAAGTCCGCACGCGTCCTTAAAGCTTAATGTTTAACTTATGCTTATCTTTAACGCCTTAAACGTGTTTATAAGAAGGTCCGTTCTAAGGAGTAGAAACTAGTTTAACAAGGTTTATAGGAACTTGGTAATAAAAGGACTGGCTCTCCTCCTATAAGGGAAACAACTCCGAGTAGCTTAGCAATTGCTCCTCTTAGGTCCCCCTTAGGTAACTCGTTCTTTGGCGATTCTTCTTTGTTAATATTACCTAACCTACTTTCTTTTAATACTCCTGTACCTTTCCTATAGCGTTTCTTAGGTTGCTTAGTAGTTTCTAGGTAGTCTTACTATAGCCTATCTACTTTACTTTATACCATGTTTTGTTATCTACATCCTTGTAACTAATAATCTTTAAAACTTGCTATTTATCTTCCTTTTATCCTCTATATATGTCTGCCTTGTAGACTAGTGGCTTAATATTTCCATATACTAGCTCTAGCATTGCGATATATTATATAGGGTAGATTTTTATTTTGGCTAGTAGGTTTAACTTATACATAACTAATAAAATTCTTTACTTAATTTTAAAAGGTCCTAGTCTAACATAGTCTAACTTCTTGCTTAGTTGTTAACTCTTAAAATTTTTATATAGTAGCTATACTTTATCCCCCTCCTTAAGATCTGGTCCCTTAGATCTCTTAGTATTATAGTACCTTTTCATTTACTCTTATACTAGTTTAGCTGTTTCTTTAAGGTCTGCATAAAGATTTATTAACGTCTCCATTCTTTACTTAGCTATGCTACTCGTCTTTTTTACTTAATATGGCGATAACGATGTTTTTAGCTTATACCCGTAATTTGCCTTAAATAGTAATATCCCTATTCCTTCTTATAGTATTGTATTGTATGCAAACTATATAACTAGTAATAATAATACCCAATTATTCTATATATAATTAATATAGTGCCTTAGATACTGCTTTAGTATCTAGTTTAGTCTTTCCGTTTATCCATCCGTCTACGGATAATACGCTATAGATATTACTACGTAAACCCCCTATTCTGCTAGAAACACTTCTTAAAATACTACTATAAATCTTAGATCTCTATCTAATATAATCTTATTTAGTGCTCCGTGTTTTATAAATACTTCTTTTATATAGATTCTAGCGACATCCTCTACTAATATCTCTTTAGTGCATGCTATAAAGTATCCCTACTTTATTAGCTTATCTACTATTACTAAAATTGCGTTATAATCTTATCCTATAATAGGATCTCTTAACTTTAGTAACCTAATAATAAAGTTCTATAATATAACCTCCCATGGTCTTCCTGGTGTTTTAATAGGTTGTAGCCCTCTATACGGCTTATACCTTATTAGTTTATTTCTTTAGTAATCTAGATATTCTTTTATAACTTATCTTACTAGTCCTTAGATTCCTTAAATAATATATTCTTCTTAAAGTCTTAACACTAAGCCTATAGCTCCATTGTATCCTTATATTATTCCCTTATGGAATTCCTTAACAAATTCTTCTGTAATAGACTTAGGCATATACGTTACTTTTTTATTTTTATATTGCTCTAAGTCTAGATCCTCTACCTATACTTTTTAGATCTTCTATGTCTAATTACTCTCTAGTAATTTATGGATCTGACTTTTCTTAGTTGCTATAATCTTTAGATAATTATACCTAATTAATCTATCTTAATTCTTTTGCAATAAAGCTCCTAATAGCTTTTTATTACTTTATAATTTAGCCTTTCTACTTAGAGCGTCTGCCCGTGCATTATCTATACCCTTAATATGCTGAATTTCGAAATAGTATTCTATAAGCATTTCCGCCTATCTAACCTGTTTTTAGTTAAGTTCCTTTATTATTAGGAATCCTATAAGGTTCTTATAGTCCGTTTTAACCACAAATGGTTTCTCTATGCCTTATAAGAATACTCTCTATTCTTTAAGTGCTGTAACTATACCCAATAACTCCTTGTTGTAGATGTCATAGTTCAACTCTAGTAGTGTTATTTTTTAACTATAGTATACTACTAGGTGCCATCCATCTTAATGTTTCTATAGGAAGTATACCCCTAGTATAAAGTCTAATATATCTGTTTCTACAACCGTCTCTAGACCTGGTTAATAGATCTTAAGAACTGGCTCCTAGGTAAATAACCTTTTAATTTCCTTAAATAGTTCTTATTACTCCTTTCCCTATGCCCACAGTTCTTGTTTCCTTATTAACTGCGTAAACAGCTTAATGTTCTTTAACCATTACGCTATAAACCTTCTACAATAATTGCAAAACCCTAGGAACGATCTTAACTGCATAACATTCTCTAATTCTTGCCAATTTACTATAGCCTTAATCTTTTTTAGATCTATACTAAGTTGGCCTAGTTTAATAATAAATCCAACAAAATCGGTCTTCTGGGTAAAGAACTCGTATTTCTTAATTGCTACTAGCATCTATTCTTCTTGTAGTCTCTTTAAGACCCATTTAATATATTCTCTATATTCCTCCTCACTCTCTAAGTAGATAATAATGTTGTCGAGGTATACTATAATAAATTCATTTAGGTGTTCTCCTAACACACTATTAATTCGCTTCTAAAACGTTACTAGTACATTTGTAAGCCCAAATTGCATAACTAATGGTTTATATAGTCCTTCCTTTAACCTAAAGGCTACCTTCCATTTGTCGCCTTCCTTGATCCTAATCTAATGGTACGCCTATCTTAGATCTATCTTTATAAAAATCTTTACGTTGCCTATCCTATCTTAGATTTCGCTAATTAAGGGTAAAGGATACCTATCCTTCCTAGTAATGCTGTTTAACTGTCTATAGTCTATATACATTCTAAGTTTTCCGTTTTTCTTTAGGATAAACAGTACTGGATATCCTACTAATAACTATAACGGTCTGATATATCACTTGCATAAGTTCTTCTAAATAAACTCCTTAAGCGCTACTAACTCCGTTTTAGTAAGCTTATAGATTAGAAAGAACTTTAGACTTATTCCCTCTTTTAATTCTATCTTATAGTCCCAAGCTGCATGCTTTAATAGCTTTTTACTTTCTAGTAACCATAACTTTTTACCATACTTGTGGTATCTTTTTAGTATATAACTTAAGCCTCGCTCAGTCTCTTTATATATCGCTCTAACTTAGTACTATACCATCTTGGTTTGTTGTCGCACTTTGCGCCGTTATATATCCTTAATATTGACCTAACCTATAACCTAATCAATCTTTAGATTGTACTCTTATAACTAAGGTATTTCTAGTATCGCCTCGTCCTGTCCTAATAGTAGGATATTGAAAGACATTCTAACTGGTCTCCCTTTAATAGTTATCTAAATAGGTCCTATTTTAAGATTAATAATGCCTTCTCTATAGGCTATCTAATCTCCTAAAATTGTTATAAGTGGATATAGGTGTTCCTTCTGTCTATATGGTAACCCTATTCTTTCTACTGCCTTTGGTAATATGTGGTTCCTAGTTGCTCCACTGTCTACCAACGCTTTAAACTGCTAATCTTGCCACTTAACTCGTAAATTTAGGTGTTGTTCTTAAATTCCTTTAAGGGTCTAAAGCTTTAACACTAGTTCCCTCTGGTTCCGTACGCCTCCTCTTTTCCTAACTGTTGGCTGCTTAATCCTGCCTATACTTAGTCCCACTTTAGCCAATACTTAGTTCGTTTCTTTTCCTCTACGTACCATAGACAAGTATTCTCTGGGCACTTTTACCACTATTGTCTGTCTAGGCATTCTTCTATAAGGAATCTTTCTAGTTAAAGTGTTAAGTCTCCTTAACCTTGTACTTCTACTGGGTGCCAACTATATATATACTTGGCGTTTCTGAACCGCTTTTCCTCTGGTGCCTAATATATCCTTACTAGGTACTTCCGGTTCTTATCTTTTAGTGCTCTATGTATGTTATATATGTTATCCACACAAGCTATCCACGATAGTGTATAATACGCTGTATGTTTTAGGTTAACTTTTAGTTTATCTTTATCCTTGAGTTTAAACCTATACCTAGTTAACCTAACCACTAGTATTTCCGCTGCGGGTATTAAGATTTGTCGCTTACTTCTCTAGTCCCTAGATCCTTCTTTTAGGTTCCTTAATATCATGATTAATGCTCCTTTAATGTGACTTATGCGTTTTTCCGTAATAGGTTGGTCTTAGACAACTTTTTCGTCTAACTATATATAAAAGTCTTCCTATTTATTACTATGTCGCTGCCTATACCACTTTCCGTATAACTGGTTTAGTGTGTATGGTTTATCTATTAGAAAGTACCTTGTTATTACTGCGTTATAATATCCTTTAGTATGTCTTTTTTTAAACCTAGTTAGGATATCTAGATCCTCTTCTTGTTCTAGTTTATCTAACCATTTTACCCTAGGTGTCCCTGCACTCGGCCTATTAGTAACTCTTTGTATAGGTGCTCTATCCCTTATATAACCTAGTATAGCTAACCTCTTGTCTAGCTTCTACTCCTGCTATATAATAATTCTTGTTCTAAACTTATTTATAGTTTCTTATTTTCTGCGTCTTGTAGCTAGATCTTTGTAGTTATCTTGCTTTTTAATCCTGGTATTAACTATTCGATCTTTAGGCTAAACACTATATTTACCTAGGATTATTAACATTCTTATTTATTCTCCAAACTTATAGTTCTTAAACTTACGTCCTATACTTATTTGTTTGTCGCTGAACTAAGTCACTACCCTTTCCTATTGGTTTTCGTCTATTGTGGGTCCTTAGGTGTATCTTATCTCATTTTAAGAATCTTAAGCTTCTTTTATCTCTTCTTAAGAATCTTAAGCCTGTGGCCTCTTGCCTTTATTAAGTAATAAGCTAGCACTAATAGTTGTCTACTTACTTAGTTTCTTTTAAACATTACTCCTATTATCTTGTAAAGCGATGGAAATTATATTTAATAGTGTTATAACATCCGTTACTAAACCCTGTTTTATAATGGTCTTAGTTTCTGCTTCTGTTTTGACTTCTTTAAGGTCTGCATGCTCCTAGTAAGCTGCCTTTATTGCCTTATTATTGGTAAATGCTTTACCTGTGTTAAATTTATCGTCTTTAATGTCTGATCTATAAGCTAGTTTATTGGTTCCTTTAAACTTAGGTAATAATGGCTCCTATAGCCAATAGCTTGCGCCATACTTAGCGTCCTTATAAATTTGGTATGTGTTGTTATAATAATACGCAAAACTGTTAATTAAACACTCTTTTATTTCTTATAGTGCACTGTCGTCCCTTTATACGTATGTGTCTCCTACTGGCCTAGTTCCCTTTACCGCGTAGTTACTCTAACCACCTCTATAGTCTCTGGCGAAATGACCTTGTTTTCCGCAATTTATATAAGCCCTATCTTTAAACTATTTTTCTTGCTATGGAGTCCACCTAAACATCTTTTACTACTGAGATCCCTGGTTTGGCCTCTACTTCTAGGTCCTTTAATTACTTAATCCTTAACCTCTAGGTTTCTATAGTTTCTTTTCCCACCTTTAGGTTTCTTTGGTACCACTTAGGTCTATTAGCTCTGCGCTATTCCATAGTTTTTAACTCTGTGTCTATTATTGCGTACTCTGCGCCTTATATAACTATAGAACTCTGTCTTGCCCTCTCTTAGCTTGTTCCCTTTGGTAGATTCTATTATTAATCTTTATTAACTAATCTATTAACTCTCTTAGAGTATCCATATCTTCTATTAGGATAATTACGTCCTAGACTTTAGCCTTTAGTCCCTATTTATACTGTGCTATAAGCGCCCTGTTATTCCACTTAACCTATATAGCTAGTGTTTGAAACTGTGTTGTATACTTAATTACTAAAGTGCGTTATACTAAGTTCTGAAGCTTTTGTTCCGCTGTGGTTGTGGCCTCTAGGTCTCTAAATATCTGCATTAGTCGCTCTGCGAACCCGTTTTAACTAGTAAATATATACCATACGTCCTGGTTAGTAGTTATTATGCTATTAGCCTATATTTCCGTAAGATACGGCTTAAACCACTTAAGTGCCCTCCCTGTTAGGAATAATCCTACATAGGCTACTTAATCCAATAATATTACTAACTTCGCTCCTTCCTATACTACCTTAAAGTACATCTATGTAAGAAATCCCTTGAGCTTCAACTTTTCTCCTAAGAATTGTTTAATTAAAGGTAACTTAATTTTTACTACTCTAATTCCATTAATGCGTTCTTTAAGTATCCTATTATTGTCTTATAAGTGATCAACCATTTCCTGTAACTGACCTTGCGTAACTACTTAAGAATCCCTATTGTCCATACTGGTATTACCTGGCCCTGAGGTTGTGGCTGCCGTTGACGCCGTCGTAACTGGTGCTGCTCTTGGTGGCATATTGTTCGATCTTGTTTAAATACCGTAACCTTAGTAGTGAATGTATAACGGAACCTTGTAGCAGGAACTATAGTAGGTTCTATTATTAGGCTGGGTATATAGGTAAGAATAAAATAACAACGTAATAATAACTAGTGGAGTGGTTGCCTAACAGATTAACTCCAATTATATTCTAAAATTCACTATAAGGAGAGAACTATCTACGGTAGGGACTAAGGTCCTTTAAATACACAACTATACTCCTAAGAAATCCTCTCTTGTATGTAAGGTATGTGTTATCTGATATAACGTCCCTCTTGTTTAACGCAGTTAACGCGTTTAATACCACGTGACCTTAGTTACTATTCCTTATTATATGGTTCCACCAGATCTATTCTGGACCGTGCCTGTATTAACCAACTAGCTTCCGCCGTCTCTTCTCCAAGTAGTCGTAACATCGTACTTAAAGCGTCCGTAACACTCTAGTAAAGCGCATATACGGCGCAAGCGGCCTATAAGGGCTAAGTATAGTATATCGCTATATCTAGGATTGTTAATTCTATATAGGGTCCATGCTTCCAGAGATTACGCCTACTATATATAGCAGTTGTCCGGCTAACTATAACGTATAGATCTAGCATTTAGGCCACTAGAGAAACTAAAAAAGGCCCCTCTAAATTACTCCTTAAACCACTCTAAAAGGTCCAAATAGCCTGCCTTAGGAGTATAATAGGCGGGTATAAGCGAATGGCCACAGTACTGCTTAAAAAGGAAGCCAATATTCCCCCCCTATAACTATATATTAAAGCCGATGTAATGCAAAGGGTGCAAAAGGAACGCAACTCTAACATTATAAAGTATATTAAGACCCGCCTAAATAAACTATAGAGGGACCCTAGGGTGCCCTATAGGAGAAGGAACCAATAACCCCAAAGTAAAAAAGATATATTAGGAAAACAGGTAGAGAAAGTAGAAAAAGAATAGTACGGCGCTAGGGCCCAGGCCTATATAGAGGAGAAAGGGAGATGTGTAAGAGGCCAGTAAAGATAACAGTAAGGGAGAGAAAGGAGCCAAAGTAAAGTATAAAAGAGTACTAGAAAACCATCTACCGTAATACAATACTAGTTAGACCGACGCTAGAGAGATAAATAGGAGTTAAAGGTATAGAGGCAGACTTAGGTAAGGGGAACCTAAGCCATAGTATAGGTAATATTATAGGGGGTAAATACCTAAGGGCTCTAAGAGGGCCTAATAAAGGCAGAAAATACAATAGCAACACTCTTAAGAACAGGGATAATAGGACTAAAAGATTAGCTTTACTAGGTAGGTGTCCTAGTAGGTAGCTTAAGGTACGAATATAGCTGGCTAAGATAAACACTAAAACATATAATACTATTATGCCCCTTACGCACCGGCTAAGAAGCAATGCTCTTAGTAGCTAGTATAGAAAACTATAATATACTACTCTTAATACAGAAAGGCCTTAAGGCGGCTACCTAGTGGCTTATTAGCTAAAATATACTAGACCAGTTCTGGGTTACAAAGGAAATAGCAATAAAAGGCAAAGGGGTAAGTAACAGGCGCCCCCTAATAACTCTATAGGAGTAGAGTACAGTGTATAATACTAGCGCGTCCATAGGTTTGTTACAGCAGTAGTAGTTCCTAAGGAGGTTAAAAAGTAAGGTAGTAGAGCACTACTAGTAACTTGCAGGCGACTTATAAACAAGCCCTAAAAGGCGGGGAGACGGATTATAGGGTTTTCTTAAATAGAGTTTTCTCCCTATATATATATAAGGAGTAGTCCGCGTAGGCCTAATAGAGATCCGAATTGGATATTAAGCAATAAATAATAATATTTATATTCTATTAGCTTATTAATTTCTATTTCCTATTTATTAACTTCTAATTTATTTCTGTCAAGTTCTATATCTAAGAATACAGGACGTAGTTTTTTAAAATATTTAGAGGGTAATAAGATCTATAATTAATTTATAATCTATTTATTTAAAGCATTTATAGGTAAATCTTATAATTATTATATTAATATATTAGGCTTCTAATTAAGTTTGCCTAATTAGTATATAATCTTAAAGTTAAATTATAAGAGGTATTTGGCCTAACAAATTTAGCGCTATATTAATTGCTTTATAGTTATAAAGTACTATAGGTTCTTATAGTCCGTTAACATATATATTAGGAACAATAAACCTTCTAGCTTGGGACGCTATTATTTAAAGCATTTAACAATTGCAAGTAGTTCCTTATTATATATCTTATAGTTTAATTCGGCAGGGGCAAGTTTTTAAAAGAGAAAGGCTACTGGATATAGCTCGCCGTTCTTATTATATTATAACAACACTCCCCCTAGCACATAATTAGACAAGTCCGTTTTAATAATATATTTAAGGTTAGGGTTTAAATAGGTAAGGATTAGAGCAGTTATAAAGTAATATTTTAAGTTATTAAAAGCTTGTTTATATTTAGTAGACTATTTAAATTTTATATTCTTCTTTATTAGGTTTACTAATAGCTAGGTAATTTTTAAGAAGTGGTTAATAAATTAATAATAGAAGTTTGTAAATCCTAGAAATCTTTAAATAATAATTATTTATTGCTTAACGTCTAATTCAGATCCCTATTAGGCCCACGCGGACTACTCCTTATTTACATATAGGGAGAAAACTCTATTTAAGAAAATAAGAAAACCCTATAATCCATCTCCCTACCTTTTAGGACTTATATATAGGGCGCCTATAAGTTACCTATAGTGCTCTACTACCTTACTTTATAACCTTCTTGGGAACCACTGCTGCCGTAATAAGCCTATGGACGTGCTAGTATCGCAAACTTAACTCTACTACTGTAGAGTTATTAAGGGGCGCCTAGTACTCGCCCCTTTACCTTCTATTACTATTTCCTTTACAACCTAGAACTGGTCTAGTACATTTTAGCTAATAAGCCACTAGGTAACCGCTTTAAAACCTTTTTATATTAAAAGTAGTGTATTATAGTTCTTTGTGCTAGCTACTAAGAGTATTGCTTCTTAGTTAGTGCATAGGGGGCATAATAGTATTACGTATTTTAGTGTCTGTTTTAGCCAGCTATATTTACATCTTAGGCTACCTACTAGGACACCTACCTAATAGAGCCAATCTTTTAGTCCTATTATTCCTATTCTTAAGAGTGTTACCATTATGTTTTCCGCCTTTATTAGGCCTTCTTAAAGCCCTTAGGTATTTACCCCCTATAGCATTAACTATACTATAGCTTAGGTTCCTCTTGCCTAAGATAGCCTCTATACCTTTAACTCCTATACGCCTCTCCAGTGTTAGTCCAACCAGTATTGTGTTATAGTAGATAGTTTTCTAGTACTCTTTTATGCTTTACTTTAGCTTCTTTCTCTCTCTTACTATTGTCTTTGCTAATCTCTTACACGTCTCCCTTCCTCCTCTATATAGGCCTGGGCCCTAATATAGTACTATTCTTCTTTTACTTTCTTTACCTGTTTCTCTAACATATCTTCCCTACTTTGGGGTTATTAGTTTGTTCTTCTATAGGGCACCCTAGGGTTACTCTATAGTTTATTTAGGCGTGTCTTAATATACTTTATAACATTAGAGTTGCGCTCCCTTTACACCCTTTATATTGCAGCGGCTTTAATATATAATTATAGGGGGGGGATATTAGCTTCCTTCTTAAGTAGTACTATAGCCGTTCGCTTATACCTGCCTATTATACTCCAGAGACAAGCTATTTAGACCTTTTAAAGTGGTTTAAAAAGTAATTTAGGGGGGCCTTTCTTAGATTCTCCTATAGCCCAAATACTGGATCTATATGTTATAGTTAGCCGGATAACTGCTATATATAGTAGGCGTAACCTCTAGAAGCATAGACCCTATATAGAATTAACAATCCTAGATATTGCGACGTACTATACTTGGCCCTTATAGGCCGCTTATAATATATATGCGCTCCACTAGAGCTTGCTATCTACCCATACTCCTAATACCCTTAGGCCTTAAACTGGTTAACCCCTAAAGCCTTAAATATAAATTACATACTAGAGATCTGTAGATTAGTTATGTTTTTTTATAAAGTAGATTAGCTAGTATTTCTCTAGTAAGAATTGGACTCTATATTGTCTTGCCTATTCTATATAGGTGTTATAGGCTTTCTCTAGTGTTCTGCAATTCTCTATAGCTATTAGGCCGTATATAATTAGGTTTATATTATTAATAAAGCCTATTCCCTAGGTCGCCCCTTCCTTAAAGAAGTTAAGTAGGTTGCTTATAAAGAAAAGGAAGAGTATAGGCAAGAGGGGTAATCCTTATAGTATTCCTATTATGACTATAATAGGGGGGCTCTGGTATCTGCTAAAGACTAGTAATATTTCTTTCTGGCCTATAAACCCTTAAACAAATTATATAATCCATTCTGGAAAGCCCTTTGCCCTAAGGATATATAGGAGGCGCTTATAGGGTATGTTATTATAGGTACTACTAATATCTAAGCTAAGTATTAATACTATAAAGTCCCTTCGCATTACCTATGCAGACTTAATAGTGGTAACGAGTAGCGTAAGTGCTAATAGTGTTAAGCGGTTCTTTCTTGCCCCTATTTAACTTTATGGTAATAGGGTATATTCCTCGGCCGTATCTACTATATAGTCCGCTATTACCCTTTCTAAGATTTTGCTAAGGGTGTTTTTTAAAGTAATAGGGCGGTAGCTTCCTAGAATTAAGTAATCTACTTTACCTTCTTTTTATAGGATAACCGTAGTTATAGATCTTCTAAGTTATAGATAGTAGCCTATAGTAAATCATGCTTTAGCTATATCTATAAGCTAAGGTGCTATAAGTGGTCTATAGGTTTTTAAGGCCTTATTTAGAATTCTATCTGGTCCTAGTACTATATTATTTAAAAGGCGGCTAATAGTTCTGGCCATTTCCTCTATTATTATATCGCTGTTAACCCGTAGGCAAGTTACTAGTGTTTTACCTATAATATTACTAAGGTCTGCTAGAGCTAGTTAGGGGAAGAACCTTTTTATAAGGATCTTTGCCTTCTTATTATTATTATTAGTGGCCTATATTTCCCCTACTCTTTGTAGGGGTAGTAGGTATAGGTCTTCTGCTAAATACCCTACCTTTTTTTTTTTAACTATTTCGCCATGGCCTAAAGGCCCTTATTATAGGGGAGGCTTGGGTTAGAAGTATGCTTATTTATAAACTATCTCTAGTTATTCCTTACTTCTTTTTTTAGGGTATTCTTTAACTGGTTTTTTATGTCTTTGTATTGTCTCTTATCTTTAGGGTTATAGCTACTTATATATTTCCTTCTTGCTTATTATTGGCTAGTAATAAGAACCGCGCATTATACAGACCATATATATTATGCGTAGGGGCCCGGTTTTAAGACTAGGCAATACTCTTTTAGCCTATTTTTAATTACTGCCTAGATCCTTTCTAGTCTTTAGTTAATTTCCTTAGGGGTAGCTAATAAGCCTTGCTTATTTAGTATTAGGTGGATTTCTTCTAGGTCTTAAAGTTATTATTTAACTATACTAAGGAAACTGTCTATTTTAAGCTTTCTTATTATATATCTTTTACTATTTAGTTACGCCTTAATATCTAGATCTAGTTATATCTGGATAGGGATATAGTCTAAGGCGAGTACCTATTCTTCTTTAGGGTTACACCTTTTAAGTCTCTGGTATAGGCCTTCGTCTATAAATATAAGGTCAATTGTACTTCTAGTAGTGCCTTATTGCCATATAATTGCTCCTAGGGGGGTAACTAGCTTAAGGCCCTAGATATCTATAGCTCTTAATAGGCACTTTACCTATTAGTTAGTAGTAATATAGATACCTCCCTACTATAAATAGTAGAGGTTTATATCTTCTAATAGAATAAACTCTATGCCTTTAGTTTCCAGTAAGCTTATTACTAATATAATATTCTCTATTTATGGGACGCCTTTAACCCTAGGGTTATATATATTAATAATTTATACCAGTCCCCTATATATCTAGATTGTTATAACTATAATATCTAGGTTAATTGCCTACTATAACTATAAGGACAGGCTAATAGCCTTACTAATTATAAAGCACACACATAGCTGCTTTTGGTTCGTATAGGAGCTAGAATCCTTAGGGGCAGTATATTAATTATATATAGGTATTATAATACGGCTCTTATATAGCAAGGATATAGTATTTCTCTAGATCTAGACTATCTAGTAGGGGCCTTACAAAACAGTGGTTTATATTGCCGCAGTTATACTATATAATAGATAGGTAGCGGACCCCTAGTAAGGGTCCTTTATCTCTTCTTTATTTTTTACTTCTTCTATTTCCACTTTCTCTGGGATATTTAGAACTTCTATCTTTTATATCTACACCCTAGTTACTACTTATTTTATATAGAGCTTTCTATTCCTATGTCTTATATTCCTACTAGCGCTTCTATATCTAAATCTATTATTGTCTCCGGTTCTTCCCCTAATCTTACTAGTCGGCTATATGCCCTTTATAGGTCGGCTATAAATATTATATTTACCGCGTTAAGTCTAATTCTTAATTATCCTAGTCTTAAGCTTGCTATAGATATCTATAGGGGTCTTCCTATAGGGCGTCCTTTCCCTTATATACCCTATAACCCTTATGTCCCCTATAACCCTTATGTCCCTATTTAGTCTGGTAATATTACGCGGCGCCACTTCTAGCCTATTAAGGCTTGGGATGGCTAGCCTAGCCCCCTATTACTAAAGGTAGGAAACGCTAGAAAGGTACCTGCGTCCCCCTAGCTTATCGCCTATTATTTCCATTTATATAACCTAGCGTGTAGTTATTCCTGTAGCTATTAAGCCCTTACCTTCCATCTCTTATATTTAATACAGTCTTCTCTCTCCCACGCCTTATATGTGCTTTAGTAGCAGTTTGCGCATTTTATTTAGTCTTAGTTTAAGCAGTGTCTTATATTATAGGGGCCTATATAGTGGCCGCAGCACACCTGTGCTGCGTATATGGTTTGGGTGTGTCCCTATTATATACAATAATAGTATCATTCTAGGTGTAGTCTATGGTTATAGAGTCTTATGTTATATATAAGGCCATTTATAATTATCCCTTTTTAGATAAAAAGTTTTTGCATTCCTAGTATATACGTGCTAATAATAAGGAAGCTATATATTTATCTAGCGTCTCCCTAGTAAGTCTCTAGCGACCCTTATATCCTCTCGTAATTCCTTATAGTGCACCGTCGTCCCTCTATATATATGTGCCGTCATCGGTTTGTCTCTCTCCGTACGAGGTATTGCCATACCTACTCTTTACCATATCATCCTCTCCCATTAACTCTCCTTATAACTTATACTCGGCTTACCTACTCCCTACCATACACCTAGGCAATAGCCTTATAATAAGCATCTCTATATATCTAACTTATCTATAATTAAGTTCCTTTATTATTAGGAACTATATTAGGTTCTTATAATCCGTTTTAACTATAAATAGTTTCTATATACTTTAACGACTTTTAGAGCTCTTACTGCACCTAGCCTAAAAAGACCAAACCAACTAAAAGAACCCTAAAAAACACCCTAATAATCCCCTAAGGTATATACATCATAGGGAAGGTATAGGTAGAACAACGGTAGTATATAGTTACGCGCGACCGCCAGACCCATACCCAATAATAGCCCCCCACAACAATAATAAGGACGGGCGAATACTATACTAGAAAGTAGAAATACCCTAATTAAGAAGGTATCTAACAAAATATAAAGCCTATTAGACGCGTCTAGTATCTGGAACTATAGGGGAGTATCTATTAGCTATTATAAACTAATACAGCTAGTAAAATAGCTCTAGTCTAGCAAACCTTAGGCGCCCCTTTAGCAAACCCTTAATTAAATCCTCTAACAGCTAAACAAAATTAAAGATAAATAAACCCCCCCCCTATAGGCAAACCGCACTTAGGCCGCCATAGCTACGCTCCTATAGCACAGGGAACCTACCCCCCTAAAGATAATAACTAGGTATACAATTATAATACAACCAAATATAGAAAAGGTAAAGGAACTTAGGGGACAATTAAAAATAGAAGTTCTTATAAAGATTTATAAAAAGGTCCATAACGCCGTCACAGTCCAACACCTTAGGAGTGGAGATATTAGAGTTACCCTAAAGGACTAACAGGTAAAGAAACGGGCCGTAAGGGCAGGGGATAGGCTAGGAGAGCGTATTAGTATAAAAGTGCTTTATAAAGATTACCTAGTTAAAGTCCTATCAGTTTCTATAAGCCTTAGGATAAAAAGGGGACGCCAGGCGGACAATACAGCAACTATATAAAAGATAGTAAAATAAACGGAACGCCTTATACTAGGACTTGTAATTACCCAAATCTAATAGCTTTAACAGGAAAATACAAACCAAGTATATAATAAGAACAATAAGAGGATATAAGGGGCGCCAGAAACTCACTAGGGAGATAATAGACAAATATATAGCTCCCTTATTATCAGCGTACATATACTAGGAATGCAAAAACTCCTTATCTAAAAAGGAATAATTATAAATGGCCTTATATATAACATAAGGCTCTATAACCACAGACTACACCTAGAACAATATTATTGCTATATATAATAGGGACACACCCAATCCACATACACAGTATAGGTGTGCTGCGGCCACTATGCAGGCCCCTATAATATAAGACAATATACAAATCAAGACCAAATAAAATGCGCAAACTGTCACCAAAGCATACATAAGGCGTAGGAAAGAGAAGACTGCATTAAATATAGAAGATAGAAGGAAAGGGCTTAATAGCTATAAAAACAACTGCACGCTAGGTTATACAAATGGAAACAATAGGCGATAAGTTAGGGGGACACAGGTATCTTCCTAGCATTTCCTACCTTTAATACTAGGGGGCTAAGCCAGCCATCCCAAGCCTTAGCGGGCCAAAAGTAACGCTGCACAACATTACCAGACCAAACAGGGATATAAGGGACACATAGAATATAAGGAAGAGGACGCCCAGTAGAAAGACCCCTATAGATAGCTACAGCAAGTTTAAGGCCAAGACAATTAAGAATTAAATTTAACGTGGTAAATACAACACACATAGCTAGCTTATAAGGGGCACATAGCTAACTAGTAAAAACGGGGGAAGAACTGGAGGCAATAACAAACTCAGATTTAGAAAGGCTAGTAGGAACATAAAACATAGGAATAGAAAGCTCTATATAAAATAAGTAGTGGCTAGGGAGTAAATACAGGAGATAGAAGTTCTAAACATTTCAAAGAAAGTAAAAACAGAAGAAGTAAGGAGTAAAGAAGAGGTAAAGGACCCCCACTAGGGGTCCGCCACTTAACCATTATATAGTATAACTACGGCAATACAAACCACCATCTAGTAAGGCCCCTACTAGACAGTCTAGACCTAGAGAAACACCATATTCTTACTATATAAGAGCCGTATTATAATACCTACATATAATTAATATACTGCCCCTAAGGATTCCAGCTTCTATATAAACCAAAAGCAGCCATACATGTATACTTTATAATTAGCAAAAATATCAGCCTTGCCTTATAGTTATAGCAGGCAGTTAACCTAGATATTACAGTTATAACTATTTAGATATACAGGGGACTAATATAAATCATTAATATCTATAACCCTAGGGTCAAAGGGGTAGCATAAATAGAGAATATTATATCTATAATAAGCTTACTAGAAACTAAACACACAGAGTTTATCCTACTAAAAGATATAAACCTCTACTACCTATAGTAGGGGGGCATCTATATTGCTGCTAATTAACAGGCAGAGTGCCTACTAAGAGCTATAGACAACAGGGGCCTTAAGCTAGCTACCCCCCTAGGTACAATTATATAGCAATAGGGCACCACCAAAAGTACAATTAACCTTATAATTATGGACAAAAACCTATATTAGAGACTTAAAAGGTGCTCCCCTAAAAAAGAATAGGCACTTACCTTAAACTATATCCCTATCCAAATATAACTAGATCTAGATATTAAGGCGCAACCAAATGGCAAAAAATACATAATAAGGAAGCTTAATATAGATAGCTTCTTTAATATAATTAAACAACAACTTTAAGACCTAGAAGAAATCTACCTAATACTAAACAAGCGAGGCTTATTAGCTACCCCTAAGAAAATTAATTAAAGACTAAAAAGAATCTAGGTAGCAATTAAAAGCAGACTAGAAGAGCACTGCCCAATTTCAAAACTAGGCCCCTATACGCAATATATATGGTCCACATAATACACAGCCCTTATAGCCAGCCAACGACAAGTAAGAAGAAAATATACAAGTAGCCACAATTCTAAAAACAAAAGACAATATAAAGACATAAGAAACCAGCTAAAGAATATCCTAAGAAAAGAAGTAAGAAATAACTAAAGACAGTTTATAAATAAATATACTACTAACCTAAGTCTCCCCTATAATAAGGACCTTTGGACTATAGCAAAATAGGTAAAAAAAAAAAAGGTGGGATGCCTAGTAGAAGATCTATACCTACTACCCCTATAAAGAGCAGGTAAACCACAGGCTATAAGTAATAATAACAAAAAGGCAAAGATCCTTATAGAAAGATTTTTCCCTTAACCAGCTCTAGCAGACCTTAGTAATATTACTAGTAAAACACCAGTAACTCACCTAAGGGTTAACAGCGATATAACAACTAAAGAAATGGCCAGAACTATTAGCCGCCTCTTAAATAATATAGCACTAGGACTAGATAGGATCCTAAATAAAGCCCTAAAGACCTATAGACCACTTATAGCACCTTAGCTTATAGACGTAGCCAGAGTATACTTTACAATAGGCTACTACCCATAACTTAAAAGATCTATAACGACGGTCGTCTTATAAAAAGAAGGCAAAGCAGACTACTTAATCCCAGGAAGCTACCACCCTATTACCTTAAAAAACACCCTAAGCAAGATCTTAGAAAAGGTTATAGCAGACTATATAGTAAATATAGCAAAGAAACACGCCCTACTACCATAAAGCCAAATAGGGGCAAGAAAGAATCGCTTAATACTATTAGCACTTATACTACTTACTACTACCATTAAAACTATATAGGCTATATAAAAGGACTTTATAGTATTAATACTTAGCCTAGATATTAGCGGCGCCTACAACAATATACCCCATAAGCGTCTCCTATACATCCTTAGGGCAAAGGGCTTCCTAAAATAGATTATTTAATTTATTTAAGGATTTACAGGCCAGAAAGAAATATTACTAGTCTTTAGCGGATACTAGAGCCCCCCTATCATAGTCATAATAAGAATACTATAAGAATTACCTCTATTACCTATACTCTTCCTCTTCTTTATAAGCAACCTACTTAATACCTTTAAAGAAGGGGCAACCTAGGAAATAGGCTTTATTAATAACACAAACCTAATTACATATAGGCTAACAGCCGTAGAGAACTGCAGGACACTAGAGAAAGTCTATAACACCTATATAGAATAGGCAAAACAACATAGAGTCCAATTCTTACTAGAGAAATACCAGCTAATCTATTTTATAAGAAAACATAACCAATCTGCAGATCTTTAGCATATAATCTATATCCAAGGATTTAGGGGTTAACCAGTTCAAGGCCTAAGGGTATTAGGAGTATAGGTAGACAGCAAGCTCTAGTAGAGCGTATATACAACACAAGCGGCCTATAAGGGCCAAGTATAGTATATCGCCATATCCAGGATTATTAATTCTATATAGGGTCCATGCTTCTAGAGGTCACACCTACTATATATAGCAGTTATCCGGCTAACCATAACATATAGATCTAGTATTTAGGCCACTAGAGAAACTGAAAAAGGCCCCCCTAAATTACTCTTTAAACCACTCTAAAAGGTCCAAATAGCCTACCTTAGGAGTATAACAGGCAGGTATAAGCAAACGGCCACAGTACTGCTTAAGAAGGAAGCCAATATTCCCCCTCTATAACTATATATTAAAGCCAATGCAATATAAAGGGTGTAAAAGGAATGCAACTCTAATATTATAAAGTATATTAAGACACGCCTAAACAAACTATAGAGGGACCCTAGGGTGCCCTATAGGAGAAGGAACCAATAACCCCAAAGTAGGAAAGATATATTAGGAAAACAGGTAGAGAAAGTAGAAGAAAAATAGTACAGCACTAGGGCCCAGGCCTATATAGAGGAAAAAGGGAGACGCGTAAAAGGCCAGTAAAGACAATAGTAAGAAAGAGAAAGGAGCTAAAGTAAAGTATAAAAGAGTACTAGAAAACCATCTACCGCAACATAATACTAGTTAGACCAACACTGGAGAGACAAATAGGAGTTAAAGGTATAGAGGCAGACTTAGGCAAGGGGAACCTAAGCTATAGCATAGGTAATACTATAGGGGGTAAATACCTAAGGGCTCTAAGAGGGCCTAACAAAGGCAGAAAATACAATAGCAACACTCTTAAGGACAGGAATAATAGGACTAAAAGATTAGCTTTACTAGGTGGGTGTCCTAATAGGTAGCCTAAGGTATAAATATAGCTGGCTAAGACAAATACTAAAACACGTAATACTATTATGCCCCTTATACACCGGCCAAGAAGCAATACTCTTAGCAGCTAGCACAGAAAACTATAATATACTACTCTTAATATAGAAAGGCCTTAAGGCGGCTACCCAGTAGCTTATTAGCTAAAATATACTAGACCAGTTCCAGGTTACAAAGGAAATAGCAATAAAAGGCAAAGGGGTGAGTAATAGGCGCCCCCTAATAACTCTACAGAAGTAGAGTACAGTGTGTAATACTAGCGCGTCCATAGGTTTATTACAGCAGCAGTGGTTCCCAAAAAGGTTAAAAAGTAAGGTAGTAAAGCACCACTGGTAACTCACAGGCGACTCATAAGCGAGCCCTAAAAGGCGGGGAGACGGATCACGGGGTTTTCTCAAATAGAGTTTTCTCCCCATATATATATAAGGAGTAGTCTGCGTAGGCCCAACAGGGATCTAAATCGGACGTTAAGTAATAAATAATAATAATATATCCTCTCATTGTTCTCGTTATATACTTAGTTTACATTTTCCTATTAAAGCTATTGGATTTGGGTAATCTTAAGTCCTAAAATAAGGCGTTCCGTTTATCTTACTATCTCCTATATAATTGCTGTATTATCCGCCTAGCGTCCCTTTTCTACCCTAAGGCTTATAGGAACCGCTAGGACTTTAACTAGGTAATCCTTATGGAGTACTTTTATACTAATATATTTACCTAGCCTATCCCCTACCCTTATAGCTCGTTCCTTTGCCTATTAGTTCTTTAGGGTAACTCTAATATCTCCGCTCCTAAGGTATTAAACTATAACAGCGTTATAGCCTCTTTATAAATCTTTATAAGGACTTCTGTTTCTAATTATCCCCTAAGCCCCTCTGCTTTTTCTATATTTAGTTATATTATAATTGTATACTCGGTTATTATCTTATAGGAGGTGGGTTCCCTATGCTATAAAAGCGCAGCTACAGCGGCCCAAGTGCAGTTCGCCGGTAAGGGGGGGTTTTATTTATTTTTAATTTTACTTAGCTATTAGAGGATTTAATTAAGGGTTTGCTAGAGGGGCGCCTAAGGTTTACTAAACTAGCGGAGCCATTCTACTAGCTGCGTTAGTTTGTTATAGCTAATAGTTACTCCCCCACAATTCTAGATACTAGACGCGTCTAATAGGCTTTATATTTTATCAAATACTTTCTTAATAGAGGTATTTCCGCTTTATAGTGTGGTATTCGCCCGTCTTTATTATGGAGGGCCATTGCTAGGCGTAGTTCTGGCGGTCGCGCGCGAGTACGAACTACTGTCGTTTGACGTATGCCTCCCCTGCGATGTATATATCTTAGGGGGATTCTCTAGGTGATTTTTAGGGTTCTTTTAGTTGGTTTTGGTCTTTTTAGGCCAGGTGCAGCAAGAGCTCCTTTTTGCTTATAGGTAGAAAGATATTATATAGAGGATCTTATATTAGTAGTCTTAGAAATCTTTAAATATCTTATACATTACTAGGGCTTCCCTAGTTTATAATTACAGCAATTTTCTTAGGGTCTATTTTAATTTCATTATGGGATATAATCAGGCCTAGGTACATGACTTTAGACGCATAGAACTTATATTTTTTAATATCGCATTATAAACCCGCGTCTTGCAGGCGTTTAAGGACTATTTAGATATGCTTCCGGTGTTTAGAAAGCAAAGACAAGTAAATTAATATATTATTAATATATATAGTAATAAATACGTTAAGGAATTCACAAAGTATATTATTAATATATTGTTAAAACGTACTAGGACCATTCTTTACACTAAATAGCATTACTAGGTATTTAAAGAGTCCCCATTATATACAAAAAGCTATATACTTCTTGTCTTCTTTATAGACACAGATTTAGTTAAAGGCAGTAACTATATTAAGCTTTGTAAAGTACCGTGCCTTTAATAAGCGGTCAAGCGTTTCTTAAATTAGGGGAATAGGATATTAGTTTTAAATCATAATTACATTTAAAGTTTAATAATTAATATAGAATCTTAAGCCTCCTCCTAGCTTTTTAATAAATAGTACAGGTAAGGCGAATAGAGATTAACTAGGGCAAATAAATCCTTTTTCTAGATGCTTATTAAGGTATTATTGTATTATAAGCAGTTCTTTTTGTAACATACCGTATAGTGGACCGAACTTTGGTGTTATATTAGGTTTAAGTTCTATTTTAAAATCGTATGCATTCTAATACGGGGGTAGTTAGTCTATAAATCTTTTCTTAAACTTGTTAATTAGATTATGGTACTCTTTAGGCATAAAAGGTTAAGGGTTAATATATTACTTTAGTTCTAGTACTTTCTTAATATCTTCTATAGTAATAGCGAAGATTTTATGGTCTCGTTTTCATGCTAACAAAATAAAAGGTGCGGCTTATATTATACAAAATTTAAAAGGTTTCGGCGTAACGTCTTCGCATTCTTTACTATAATTAGCAGTTATAGCTTTATCGTTTTAATTTAGGGTCCGTGGTAGGGGCAGTTTATATTATATTAAATTTAAATAATCTTGTATATATTTATAGGGCAGGTGGTATTTTAAGCAATAGCTTTAGCAGTAGGTTATATAGAACTTTAGTATTTCTTTAACCCAGCTAATTAAAGGGTTATATTGTTTTAGCTATCTATATCTAAGTATTATCTTATTATCGGTATCACTTCCAGTAATACGTAATGCTATTGCAATAGTATAGATAGTAACTGATTTTAATTAATGCTTCTTAATTCTCCTATTCTACAGGTGGAATTTGGTGGATTTCTTAAGCTCGCTTAGCTCACGTAATCAACCCCTTTTGACTCGCGTTCGTAGGCAAGTTGCCGCAAATTGCCCTAGATTGCCGTCACGTGATGGCAATTTACGGTTATATAACTGCAAGGACACAACCTTAATCAGACACTTATATTGCTTTAGGGGTATTACAAATAGGGAAACGTATTTAAGGTGTTTACCTATTTACATTTTTACAAGAGCATAGTGCGTTAATTCGCTATATATTAAGGGTTTGCCGTTAAAGCCTTATAGGCCTTAGGGCTTATTAAGTTTCTTTAAATTTAGGCGTTGGGTTTTTATATAGTTTATATTAATAAAGCCCATGCTAGTGGCTCCGCTGTCTATAAGGATTTGTATCTCCTTCTATTTTCTAAGTATTTAAATTTCGCCAAGTATATTAAGGGAGTTGTATTGTATATTAGCGCTAAAAGAGCCTAGATACTTATACTCTTCCACTTCTTATTTTAAGGCGCGACTTAGCCTTAGGATAATTCATTTTCTAAGTTAGTTAAGGGTAATATGCTTTATAATAACCAGGTATAATTTATAGGATAAATATAAGTTAAGGAATAAGTACGGCTTAAAGAGCAAGTACGATTTAAGGAGTAGGAGGAACTACGGCGGACTTTTTTAAAAGGGTAAGTTTGGTAATTCCTTTAGATATATCCTTTTCTACTATATCTAAAGCATTTTCTATTTATGGCTTAAGTTCTTCGTTTGTTGGTTCCTAAGTATTAGCGACTCAGTCAATCAAGGCACGAGTACGGCAAGAGGGACGCGCAAGCCTGTATAATTGGTAGTCTATAAACAAGAATCCAAAGCTAGAGAAAGGAAGGAGAAGAATAGCAGCGCCGCTTAATATTTTATACGGTCCTCAAGTCATATAACTCGCGTCTACCATAATCCACGTCTGCCAAGATCCACCGTTTTCCACCAGCGCCGTAACATTACCCCCCCCTCCAAAAAAGCCTGCCCTTAGGCTTTGTATATCCATATTATGTCTATAGGGTATTCTTGTCTTTATACTTAATAGGCAGCCTATTGTCTTTACTATACTAGCACTCTATCTACTTGTTAAGGTACTTTAGGGGTCCAGGTTCGTTAGGGTATTAGTTATAGAATTCTTTAAGTCTCTAGGGGCAGCCTATAAAGTTCCAGGTGGGGTACTAGGTTAGGTCTAGATTATAGCCTTTTTATTAGACACGGTATCGTAGCGTTCCTTATACTAGTTTACAGGCTAGTATTTTATTAACTTCCTATTCATCATTGCCATTAACTTAAATTAGTAGGGGAGGCTCATTCTTTTATCTAGGTAGTAGGTTATTTGCAGCCTTCCATAGCTTATCCGGTAAAAAGATAGGATAGACTTTAATTAAGTCTAGAAGCTTAACCTTATATAAGTTGCCTTCTTTATTAAGGATCTTATACGGTCCTGCTATTTTATAGTCTAGCTTGCAGCTAGGCCATTCTATCTTCTAGTTCTTTGTTATAACCTAGACCCTATTATCTATAGTAAAGTTAGGCTCGCGCCTATGCTTATTTACCTGCTATTCTATTAATCTCTAAGCCTTTTTTAGATTTATATAGGCTACTATCTAAGCTTCTTTTAAGCGTTTAGCATATTACTGGGCTTCCTTATAAGACAGTTTTTCGCGTACAGTCTGTGGCCCCTCTGGTCTTTCCTAGTTAAAGCTTATATAGGGTAAATATCCTATTTCTAGCTAAATAGGTGCAAATCCTATAGAGTTATAGGGTAGGGTTGCCTAGGCGTAGTCTATTAGGGGTAGCAGTTCGCCCCAGTTATCCTAAAAGTAGTTAGTAAAGGGCCAGAGCCTCTAGTCTAAGTATTAATTCACAATCTCCGTCTAACCATCTATCTGTGTAAGGGCGCGAAGAGGCTTCAGGGAAGATTTAAAGGAACAATATAAATTCTATCTAAATCTAAGGGTATATAGCTTTTCAAGAGAACAAGACATTGCGTAAAGAAGAGAAGGGAATAACCAGAGAATCTTATAATTAAATAGTTAGGGGTCTTGGTCAATGCGTGCGCATATACGCACGCGGACGGACTTTGGTAGAATTCAATTAATCTAGCAGAACTTGGCAGAAGTTAATTAAGCTGGCAGAATTCGGTAGAATTCGGTTAAAGTATCAAGTTTATCTTGTTAAGTGTTTTACTAAGACATTCCTACTATAACTAGGCTAGTCCCGTTATAGTACCCCCCCTTTAGCCGAAGGTTTAAAATAATTTAATTTGGTTAAGAATTTATAATTTTATTGCGTGTTGTATTTTTGTGTTAGGTAGTAGTCTTAGCAAAGCAGATCTAACCAATTAGACAACTTTAACCGCTAGTTAAAGTTCCTTAATATCTTATATGTTACATAATCGCGTTATAAATATCGTAACTTATTTTAAGTTCTTTTTAAATTTAAGTTTCGTGTATTTATGTTGGGTGGCAGTTGTTTACCTTTATATTATATCCATCCAGCCAGAGCAGGCCGCGAAGGATAGTCCTTATAGAATTCTTTTACTAGGGAAGGCGCGTTAGCCTTAATCTAATTATAGGTTTTCTAGGTTCATATTTTATATCCTTCCTACTTAACAAGAAGTTTAAATCGTTTAGATTATAGTTTCTATTGTATATTATTAATTAAGTTAATAAAGTAAGAACCATTACCATTATTAACAATTATAGGAGGTGGCGGTAGTACTTTATAAGTTATAGGATTATCTTTTAAAGGTTATAATAAGCTTACGTAAAACGTTGGGTATATTTTTATCTCAGTTAGCAGTTTAAGCTTATAGGCATATAGGCTTAGTTTCTTCTTAATTTAGTATAGGCCTATAAACTTCCAATTAAGTTTCTTCGAGGGCTATTAAGTCCGTATATTTTATGTATTTAGGTAAGCCATGTTACCTTCCTTAAAGTCCTATATAGAAGCTCGTTCTTTGTTCGCATACCATTCCTATACTATTTAAGCGTACGTTAATTTACTTTATAATAGTTCCGTTAACTGCTTTATTTAATCAGCGAAGTTGTGCGCGTTAATTAACTAGATCCGTTTAATTATAGGTCCTATTATATTAATTTTAGGTCATAGTTTAAATCCAAGTTAAGGGTTTTGTCTATAGGTCGCGTAGAACGGCGTCACGCCTATTAATACGTTTATTGTATTATTTGCAGTAAACTTAGCTAAAGGTAGCCATTTTCCCCAGTCGTCTTATAGGTAGAAGCAGTATATTTATAGGTATTATTCTATAATTGCGTTTACAATTTTGGTTTAACTATCTATCTCTAGATAAAACGCAGTTAAGAGTTATATTTAAATGCTTAATTGTTTATATAGAGCTTATTAGAAGTCTAAAACGAACTAGCTTCTACAGTTAAATATTATTAAGTTAGGAAGTCCATATAGCTTAAAGATATGCTTAATAAAATATTTAGCTACTAATATCGCATTAATTAAGTCTATAGAAATCATATATCGCATTTTTATAAGGCGGTTAATAACTACTATAATATTTATAAACCCATTACTGCTAGGCAAGTTAACTATAAAGTTAATTAAGATATCACGCCATCTTTACATTAGAATTGGTAGCGGTTAAAGTACTTCTTACTTCTTTATATAAGAGGTCTTTCTACGCACGCATATCCTGCATGCTTAAACATATTTTCGTACATAGTCGTGCATTATAGGCTAGTAGTATACTTATTAAACAATCTTATAGGTCTTTGCATGGCTAGAATGCCCTACTATAGGGAAGTTGTATACAAAATTAAGTATCTTAAATTATAAAGGTTCGGAATTCAAAACTACCATCTTTTATTAATAGTACAATCAATTGTTTCGAATTTCGCATTTAGCGAGTATAATATCCTTATACTATCGTTTTCCTATTTGAATTGCTTTTATTACATCTATTATCCATATATTATTCTTATATTTGTATTCTATTAGCTTATTAATTTCTATTTCCTATTTATTAACTTCTAATTTATTTCTATTAAGTTCCGCATCTAGGAATATAGGACGTAGCTTTTTAAAACGTTTAGGGGGTAGTAAGATCCATAATTAATTTATAATCTATTTGTCTAAAGCGTTTGCAGGTAGGTTCTATAATTATTATATTAATACGTTAGGCTTCTGATTAAGTTTACCTAGTTAGTACATAATCTTAAAGTTAAATTATAAGAGGTATTTAGCCTAACAAATTTGGCGCTTTGTTAATTATTTTATAGTTATAAAGTACTGCAGGTTCTTGTAGTCCGTTAATACGCATATTAGGAATAACAATCCTTTAAGCTTAGGATGCCATTATTTAAAGTATTTAATAATTATAAGTAGTTCCTTATTATATATCTCGTAGTTTAATTTAGCAGGGGCGAGTTTCTAAGAGAGAAAGGCTACTAGATATAGCTCGCTATTTTTATTATATCGCGATAACACTCCTCTTAGTACATAATTAGACGAATCTATTTCAACAATGTATTTAAGGTTAGGGTTAAAGTAGGCAAGAATTAAAGCAGTTATAAAATAATACTTTAAGTTATTAAAAGCTTATTCACATTTAGTAGTCCATTTAAATTTTATATTCTTTCTTATTAGGTTTATTAATGGCTAGGCAATTTCTAAGAAGTAGTTAATAAATTAATAATAGAAGTTTGCAAATCCTAGAAATCCTTAAACGTCTTATATATTACTAGGGCTTCCCTAGTTTATAATCGCGGCAACTTTCTTAAGGTCCATTTTAATTCCATTATGGGATATAATTAAGCCTAAGTATATAACCTCAGACGCGTAGAACTTGTATTTCTTAATATTGCATTATAAGCCCGCATCTTGTAGGCGTTTAAGAACCATTCTAATATATTTCCAATATTTAGAAAGTGAGGACGAGTAGATTAAGATATTATTAATATATATAATAATAAATATATTAAGGAATTTATAAAGTGTATTATTAATGTATTACTGAAATGTACCAAGACCGTTTTTTACGCCAAACGGCATTACTAGGTATTTAAAGAGTCCCTATTATATACAAAAAGCTGTGTACTTCTTATCTCCTTTACGTATATGGATTTTATTAAAGGCAGCGACTATATTAAGCTTTGTAAAGTACCGTGCCTTTACTAAATAGTTAAGCGTTTCTTAAATTAGGGGAATCGGATATTGGTTTTAAATTATAATTACGTTTAGAGCTTAATAATTAACATAAAATCTTAAGCCTCCTCCTAGCTTTTTAATGAATAGTATAGGTAAGGCGAATAGAGATTAACTAGGGCAAATAAATCCTTTTTCTAGATGCTTGTTGAGGTATTATTATATTATAAGTAGTTCTTCTTATAACATACTATATAGCGGACCAAACTTTGGTGTTATACTAGGCTCAAGTTCTATCTTAAAATCGTACTTATCTTAGTGCGGGGCTAGTTGGTCTACAAATCGTTTTTTAAACTTATTAATTAGATCGTGGTACTCTTTAGGTATAAGAGGTTAAGGATTAATATACTATTTCAGTTCTAGTACTTTCTTAATATCTTCCATGGTTATAGCAAAGATTTTATAATCTCGTCTTTTTACTAACAAAATAAAGGGTGCGGCCTATATCATACAAAATTTAAAAGGTTTTAACGTAATATCTTTATATTCTTTACTGTAATTGGCAGTCGTAGCTTTATTATATTAGTTTAAGGTTTATGGTAAGGGTAATTTATATTATTTTAAATTCAAATAGTCGTATATATATTTATAGGGCAAATGGGTTTTTAAGCAATAACTTCGGTAGTAGGTTATATGGAACTTTAGTATTTCTTTAACCCAGCTAATTAAAGGGTTGTGTTATTTTAGCCATCTATATCCAAGTATTATCTTATATTACTTTAGGGGTATTATAAATATGGAAATATATTTAAGGTGTTCGCCCATCCGCATTTTTATAAGAGCGTAGTGTATCAATTCGCTATATATTAAGGGTTTGCCATCAAAGCCTTATAGGCCTTAGGGCTTATTAAGTTTCTTTAAATTTAGGCATTAGGTTTTTATGTAGTTTATATTAATAAAGCCCATACTAGTAGCTCCGCTGTCTATAAGGATTTATACCTCCTTCTATTTTTTAAGTATTTAAATTTCGCCAAGTATATTAAGGGAGTTGTGTTATATATTAGCGCTAGAAGAGCCTAGATACTTATACTCTTCCACTTTTTATCCTAAGGCGTAACTTGGCCCTAGGACAATTCGTTTTCTAAGTTAGCTAAAGGTAAGATACTTTATAATAACTAGGTATAATTTATAAAACAAGTATAAGTTAAGGAGTGAGTATGGCTTAAAGAATAAGTATAATTTAAGAAGTGGGTATAATTCAAAAACCAGGAGGAACTACAGCGGACTTTTTTAAAAGAGTAAGTTTGGCAATTTCTTTAGATATATCCTTTTCTATCACATCTAAAGCATTCTCTATTTGCGGCTTAAGTTCTTCGTTTGTTGGTTTCTAAGGGTGCATAGAATTAAGTGGCGTCAAGGTCCATAGGATTATGCATAGGTTTTAGAGAAGGGTCGCGCTTTAGGGTATATATTAGTTTTATAAAGCTTTAAACATGAGGTATAGTTGGCTTTAAAGAATAAGTCTATTTATTATATTAAAGGTCCTTATTAATTCGTTAATATATTATAGCAAATTTAGGTAGGTCCTTTGGCAGTTCCCTACCTACTAACTATACTCTAATTTTATCCAAAATAGCTTATTAAAGAGCAGTAACTTTAGCGGCTTTATTCCAATCTAGTTCGCCAACGAGGCCTAAAAATTCCAAAAAGAAGCTTATAAAGTCTCAGTTCCATTATTATAGGTTTTTAAGTTTAGTAACAGCAGTATATTCGCGGCTAGTATTATTATACGTTTGTTCTAGTAGAGAGATAAAGGTTTCGAAATTAATAAAGGTGCCATTATAGAAGAATGGGTCTATGGTTTATGCAGCATCTTTACTTAAATAAGATATTCTATAGCTAACTTTACTAGCTTTAGTAGGGTATTAGTTATAGTTTGTTAAAAGTTTAAGATAAAGCTTGGTTATAAAGGGATATAGGTTATTTTAATTTCCATTAAATATTAGAGGGTTAGGAAGCTTTTCTAATTTCGCGGTAGGTACTAGGTTTGTTATAGGTATAGGTTAAGCTACCATTACTAGTTTAGGGTTCGTATTTAACGGGCCAGGTTCAGATATAGTTATATTAATTTCATTTATAGGCGGTGTTAGGGTCTCTAATATAAATACTTAAACATTACGGAGTTCTTTACGGAGTGCTTCCATTAATTACTAATACTAGGCTTCTAGTGCAGCCCGCTGCTAAGCTAAGGCATCCATAAAGGACTATTACATTATAGTCAACTGTTCCCTAACTAGGGACATAATACTTATGGTTATTAAAAAGGATTTGGGTTCGTTTGCCATTTTAATAGTAGTTATTTTTTAACGCAACGTAATATAAGGGCGCGAAGAGGCTTTGGGGAAGATTTAAAGAAATAATGTAAATTCTATCTAAATCTAAGGGTATATAGCTTTTTAAGAGAACAAGACATTGCGTAAAGAAGAGAAGGGAATAACTAGAGAATCTTGTAATTAAATAGTTAGGGGTCTTAGTCGATGCATACGCATATACGCACGCAGACGGACTCTAGTAGAATTCGATTAATCTAGTAGAACTTGGCAGAAGTCAATTAAGCTAGCAGAATTCGGCAGAATTTGGTTAAAGCGTCAAGTTTATCTTGTCGAGTGTTTTACTGAGATATTCCTACTGTAACTAGGCTAGTCCCGTTATAATCTGGGGGTAGTATACCATAGAAAGCTTTAACTTAATGCTAAGAATCTAAGTAAACTTATTCTAGAAGGCCGATATAAACTGCGGCCTATAATTGGATATAATAGTATCTAGTAGTCCGTAAATTCGGTAGATATAATAGATGTATAGTTAGGCTACCTCCTTAGCATCAATATCCTTATAATAGGGGATTAAGAACGGGCGCTTACTAAAGTAATTAACTAGGATTATTACCATATCATATCTGTTACGGTCCGTAGGCAGCTTATAAAAGTCTATAAAGATATACTACTAGGGGCGTTCTAGTATTAGGAGTGGCTTTAATAGTCCTAGGGTTTTATCCCATGGAATTATAAACCTACGGCAGTTATTATAGTTCCGTATATAGCGGTTAATATCTATAACTATTCTAGGCCAGTAGTAACGGTTACTAATAATCTTACAGGTCTTATTCTTTTTAGGGTAGGCCGTAGAGACCTAGGTATATACTTTAGCAATAAGCTAGGTCTATAAATTCTGTTTCTTTACCACTACTAGCTATTCCTAGTGCTTAAGCAGTCCATTTTTAAGGGACTATAGGCTAGTAGCATCCTTTACCTTTTTACAGTACTCCTGTAGAGAAGGGGCTATACAGTTTGCCTATAGTAGTTTATTAATAAGGTTAAGTTCCATAGAGTTAATAGGACATATCTTAACATCTAAAGGGTCTATATTTAGCTCTGCCTATATCTAGGGGTTAAGATACTCTGGTTATAGTAGTGTCTAGGTCTATAATAAGATCTTTACAGCTGCCTAGTTACCTAGGTCCTATTTACGCCTTATAAGAGCATCCGCACAGTTCGTAGCGCCTAGTCTATATATAGTTAAGAAGTTAAACTGAGATAGGATATCCGCCTAGCGTGTCTGCTAGGCCATAAGGGCCTTAGTTGTTATAAAGTATTCTAGGGCCTTATAATCCAAAACTACCTTAATAGGCTTAGGGGTCCCCTCTAGCTATATACGCCATTACTAAAAGCTAGAGACAATAGCCAGCATTTCTTTGTTATGGATATGGTAGTTTAGCTTAGCATCTATTATAGTCTTCAAATAGTATGCAATAGGGTACTATTCTCCATTTAGTTACTTTTAGGAGAAAACGCCAGCTATTATACTGTCTAAGGCATTAGTTTCTAGCATTAAGGGCTATTCTAGGTTAAAGTAGGCAAGTAGGGGAGCCAATACCAGCCGTTTTTTAAGCTCATTAAAGGCCTGCATATATATGGCGTTAAAGTAAAATAGCTGGTCTTTTCTAGTAAGGCGGTTAAGAGGCTAGGCAATCCTACTATAGTTCTTAATAAAGCGTTAGTAGAAGTTATAAAAACCTAAAAATAATTGTACCCCTTTTATAGTCCGTGGGGGTTTCTACTAGTTAATTACGGCCGTTTTCTCTAGGTCGGCCTTAATTCCGTTTATACTAATAATAAAACCTAGGTACTTTATATGCTTAACACTAAATTCTAATTTCCTAATATTGGCCTAAAGACCAGCCTTATAGAGCCGTTATAGGACTTTATGGATATACTCCTTGTATTCTAACTTATTCTTAAAGTAGATTATAATATTATCTAGGTAGGCCGTATAGAAGTCATTAAGGTAGTTAAAGAGTATATTATTTATATATCGCTAGTATATAGCCGGTCCGTTAGTTAGTCCAAAAGGAAGTACTTTGTATTTATATATTCCATAACGGGTCTAAAATATAGTAAGATCTTCTAATTTAGGGTCTATTTTAATCCGGTAAAAGGCCTAACAGATATTAAGCTTAGTAAAGATCTTAGCTCTACTTATTTAGGTTAAAGTCTTATTAAGTAAGGGTAGTAGGTAGCAGTCCTTATGGGTTATATTATTTAGTTTGCAGTAGTTAATACAGAAATAAAGTCCTCTATTTAGCTTTTTAGTAAAGAGAATAGGCGAGTTAAAAGGGGCTTAACTAGGTTTAATAAAGCCCTTATTTAGGTTATTAATAAGATACTGCTTTGTAGCCTATAATTTGGCAGTAGACTGCTAATAAAGGGGGCTATAGCTAAGTGTGTCTTCCTTATCTAGCTTAATCTCAATCTTATAGTTATACAGTCAGTGAGGCAGGAGTATATCTAATACTACCTTAGAGAACACGTCCTTAAATTTCTAGTATTAATGGGGTAGTTTCTGTTCTACTAGCTTCTTATCTATAAGCTTGCCTTCCTATTTGCTAAGCTTATTTTCCTTTTTCTTAATTATTCAATTAATTTTATATAAGCTAGTGGTAAAGGCAATGGTATTAGGTTAGACCAAGTTCTAGTAGAATCCTACGGTGCTAATATAGCAGATATTAACTAGTAGGAGGTCCGTAGGTTTCTTTACAGACTATTATTAAGCCGTATTTTACGGCCTAGGGTTTATAATCTTTCTTAGCTCCTATTCTATCTTCCGTAAGTTATCCCTCTAGTCTATACATTTAGTATAGCGTCTAATGCTCCTTACTATTCTTTGTGGCTATATAGGGCCTAAGTTCCCTATAGGGAGCTCTGCTAGCTTTTTACTAACTTTTTTAATCTCTAGTATGGGTGGCATAACATAGGTAGTCTAGGGGCGGCGTAGTATACGGATCTGTTGTAGGTTAAGCTATATGTTCTTTTTAAAAGCCTAGTCCCTACGTATAGCATCGGCCTAGTAAATGGTATCTATCTATAGCCGTATAAGGTTTTCTATTATAATGCTAATTTCCTTTATAAAAGAGGGTATTAGGGGTAGGGTTTTAGGCCAGACAAGCCGTCTACTCTATACATTAAGCTATAAGCCTAGATAGGCTAGCCATTTTCTTTTTAAAATTATGTCGTGGCTTCCTAGGTCCGTAATAAGAAAGGGGATATTATACTGCCTTTATCTATCTACACGGAGGTAAATCCGCAAGATAGTTGTAATGGGTAGTCCTATCCGTCTGTTATACCCGCAAATAGGAATTGGTTTAGGCAGTTCTTTAAGGGGTGCATTTAAAAAGTCAGCCAGCCTTATAGTATACTAGGTGTCTATTAAGGCAAAGGTATTTACTCTAGAGTTAGCCAAAGCAGAGGTTAAAACTTAATATCCATTACGGAATAAGGTATAAGGGATAGTGCAGCTTCTTCTACTAACTAGCCGACCTAGATTAATATATAATATATTAATCCCTTTTAACCCTAGAGAGGAGTCTTCCTCTAGGGTTCCTCTTTTTCTAACTCTATATTATCCTCCTAAATTAATAGAACCTTGCCTATTTTTGCCTTTGTCTGGCAATCCTTTGCAAAGTAGTCTTTTTAGCTATATAAAAAGCAAGCTCCTTAATTGCTAAGGGCCTATTTACAGGGGTCGTTGTATATAGGCTAAGTATGCGCCAGACCCATAGTAGGACTAGCTGCATGGCTAGCTGTTAAATTAACGGCGGGCTATACAGCTGGTGCCGTAGGAGTTATAGATCGTGCTAGGGTGTTATAGGCTATTTATAAAGTGCTTATAGTCTGGTTTGGAGAGTTTCTAGCTTTATACTACTTAGATTATGCCTTAATTTAATAAAGGCCTTAGTTAATAGCTAGGCAGTGGTCCGTAAGTACCTTTAGCGTCTATATAGTAGTAAAAACTAGCAGTATAGCGCGCTATAGGTCTAGGGTAAGCTTATCAAAGAGGTCTAGTATTAGGTCTTTATGGGGAATTTAGGCTTAGCCGGCTAGGTGCAGAAAGCAGGTCTAGAAGGCTAAAAAGGTCTCTATTATCTTTATGTTAAGAGCTTTATAATCAAGGCAGGCGTTCTGTGTCTTAAAGGGGTCCTTATAAATAGAAGATAGGTAGTTAACCATCTCTTCTTTAGAGAGGAAGGGGTCTGCCAAGTCCTAGGCGTATTACAGATGTAGATGCGTCTATGCGTCCCTACCAGTACGGCCAAAGACGTAGGCCATTTTAGCTCGGGTAGTAGGGAAGTAGTCTATATTGACTTTAAGCTTATCTTGTAGTTAAAGCTTCCAATTATTAAATATAGGGTCAGTTCCGTCTGTAAGCAATAGGGGGTCCGCAACCTTTGCGGACCGCGATAATGCTAATGCTGTACGTTAGGCTAGGGTCTTAAGGACTATAGTAAGTCTCTAGGTGTCTAATAACTCCTTACTAGGTGTAGTGGTGTCTCTAGTTTTAAGCAGCTCTCAAAGCCGTTTAATTTTAGCATTAGCTGCTGCGAGCTCTTCCTAGGGGGTTGAGATAGCGACTGTTTCACCATTAGAGGTATTTACGGGTCCTGCAGCGGCTTTACCAGCTGCTGTATTTCTTAGCATGGTAGTAGGGGTATTAGGTAATTTTTAGTGTTTATTTATTTTCTAGGGGTTCTAGTCCGTATATGTCCTATTCTTAGGTTTTGCGTTCTGTTTATATTCTTTTAGTTCTTAGGGGTCTGTCCTATCCTTATAGTCCTGGTAATGTCCTTAGGGTCCTATTCTGTGTCCTTTATAGATATATTTAAGTTCCTTCTTAGGAAGAAAGAGTAGTTAAGCTTTAGATAATATTAGCAACTTAGTTAATTAAGGCACAAGTACAGTAAAAGGGACGCACAAGCCTGTATAATTGGTAGTCTATAAACAAGGATCCAAAGCTAGAGAAAGGAAGGAGAAGAATAGCAGCGCCGCTCGATATTTTATGCGGTCCTCAAGTCACGTGACTCGCGTCTACTATAATCCACGTCTGCCAAGATCCACCGTTTTCCACCAGCGCCGTAACACTAAGGGTGCGTAGGATTAAGTGGCGTTGAGGTCCATAGGGTTATACGTAGGTTTTAGAGAAGGGTCGTGTTTTGGGGTATATATTGGTTTCGTAAAGTCTTAAATATAAGGTGTAGTTAGCTTTAGGGAATAAGTCTATTTATTATATTAAAGGTTCTTATTAATTCGTTAACATATTATAGCAAATTTAGGTAGGTCCTTTAGTAGTTTCCTACCTACTAACTATGCTCTAATTTTATCCGAAATAGCTCGTTAAAGAGCAGTAACTTTAGTGGCTTTATTCTAATCCAGTTTGCTAATAAGGCCTAAAAATTCTAAAAAGAAGCTAGTAAATTCTTGGTTCCATTATCATAGGTTTTTAAGTTTAGTAACAGCGGTGTGTTTATAGCTAGCGTTATTATATATTTATTCTAATAGAGAGATAAAGGTTTTAAAATTAACAAAGGTGCTGTTATAGAAGAATGGATCTATAGTTTATGCAGCGTCTTTGTTTAAACAAGACATTCTATAGCTAATCTTACTAGCTTTAGTAGGGTATCAGTTATAATTTATTAAAAGTTTAAGACGGAGCTTAGTTATAAAGGGGCGTAGGTTATTTTAATTTCTATTAAACATTAGAGGGTTAGGAAGCTTTTCTAATTTCGTAATAGGTACTAGGTTTATTATAGGTATAGGTTAAGCTACTATTACTAGTTTAGGGTTCGTATTTAACGGGCTAGGTTTATATATAGTTATCTTAATCTTGTTTGTAGGTGTTGCTATTAGGGTTTCCAACGCAAGTACTTTAGCGTCGTAGAGTTCTTTGCGTATTACTTTAATTAATTACTAATACTGGGCTTCTAGTATAGCTTATTAATAGGCCAAGGCATCCGTAAAGGACTATTGCATTATAGTTATTTGTTCCCTAACTAGGGCCATAATAGTTAACGTGGCGGATTTGAGTTCGTTTGCCATTTTAAGGGTAGTAGTATTAACGCAACGTAATATAAGGGCGTAAAGAGGCTTTAAGGAAGATTTAAAGAAACAATATAAATTCTATCTAAATCTAAGAGTATATAGCTCTTGCAGAGAACAAGACGTTACATAAAGAAGAGAAAGGAATTACGGGAGAACCCTATAATTAAATAGTTAGGGGTCTTGGTGGTCAATGCATGCGCACGTATGCGCGCGGTCTTCGACGGACTTCGGTAATTCGATTAATCTATTAGAACTTGGCAGAAGTCAATCAAGCTAGCAGAATTCGGCAGAATTTGGTCAAAGCGTTGGACTTTATCTGTCGAGTGTTTTACCAAGACATTCCTACTGTAACTAGGCTAGTCCCGTTACAGCTATTAAGCTGCTAAAGGGCTTGAACTTAAGGTTCTCCTACTATAGATACTCCTACGGCTCTAGTGTCTGGTATAATACTATAGAAGACGTTCGCCGAGTATCTATTATTAAAGGAGAATGTAAAACTCTCCCTTAGCTTATTAAAGATATCTAACTTCGTGATAGAGTGGAGCGTAGATTAGTTATTAAGAATAGCAATAGTTTATATCCCATTTACCTTACTATACTTAGTAAAGTATTAATTAGGTAAGTAGTTCTTAATTTCTATATCTATAAGGAGCTGTTTAGTTTTATTAACCTTACCCTTAAGATCTTCTACGCCTTTATATTAAACCAGGAAGCTTTAGAAGTAGGCTATAGTAACCTTATAATTTCCAACGTTTCTTATACTCTAACGGAACTTATTATATGCCTTTTTTTGCTTATTAAGGGAGTATCTAGTTAACTAGCAATTTGGCTTTTTACAAATATAGCACTTTTTCTAGTAATTACTTTAAAATAAACCTCCACGAGGACCTCCATAATTGCCTTATAGTTGACGTTAATTATACCCTTTGCTGTATTCCCTACTACGGCTACTATATGTTTGGTTAATCTAGTTATAATTATATTGGTCAGGAATACTTGGTTGGGTAAAGTTTTTGGTATAGAACTGTTAAGATTCTTATATTCGCATTACAGTACCTATAGCGGAGCGTAGCTCGGCATATACTCCTTTAAACGTATCTATAGGTTTATATAGCGCTAAATTGTATTTAGGAACGCCACGGTAGGCTAAGATAACCTAGTCCCTTAGGCTATTCTTATTTTGGTAAGTTTTGGTAAGGCCATATTAGATTTTCTAAAGTTTATTAAAAAGTAGTTAAAGGCACTTTAAACAAGTCTTTATTAAGTTAGAAGCGATAACTCTTTAGAATATAGTCTTCCACTATTTGGACATATAAAGCTAGCGATTCTTATTGGTCTTAAAGTGGGCTCTAGTAAGCTAAAGTATTATATTAAAGCTATAGTTTCTACCCGTAATATAGTTGTAATAAAATATCGCCGCCTATCCCTTTAATATGACCGAGAAAGCATAATAAAACTAGTGGTATTAGATTCTAACCTTACTATAGCAGTTATAAAAGACCTGTAATTTTGTTTTAAGCATATTATATAGTTCTCCTTTAAACTTCTTCTCCTTGTCTAAATATACCTTTATTAGATTCGTGACTTCTTATAGTAGAGGCTTACCGGTTGGCTAGGGTAGAGGAGCTAGAGGTAGCAGAGGTAGAGGAAGAGTACCTCTAGGTAGGAAAGCACCTCTAGGTGGGATAGTAGCGTTTTAGGGGTTTTATTTTAAATTAAAGTTACCTTTTAAAGAATATGGGTTGGTTCTAGGTTTCCGTAGTTAACGTATAATCTTAGCTTTTATCTATACTGGTTCTTCTATACTAATAATAACGGCCTAGATATTACTGGTAATTAGGTTACTATTTTTAGCAATATATACCCTATTCCTATAGAGGAAGTCTTAAAAATCCTAAATAATATTAACATTGCTAAGTACCTAGGTATTGGCGGTCCATCCTATAAAATCCTCCCTAAAATATTCCCATAGCTATAGATTGGTATAGTGTCTACTTTAGTAGAATATAATATGGTATAGGAGAAAGCTGTTAACTTATTTTACGGTATAAGTTATTATATTAATGGTAAATTCGTCCTAATCTTTATTAATAAGTTTTGCGTACGAAGCTACCCCTAGTAGTAAGGAGTCTTCCTAGTTGTTTAAGGTAGGCGTAGCCATGTTTTTGGAGGGAGGGAAGTGTTATTAGGGTAGGGATTGTTGTTTAATACGCGTTTATAACGTATATTTGCGATTATAGGGCTCAAGACCAGTTCTGGCCTTAAATCACAAAGACTTATAAAGCATGTTATTCTGCATAATAGACGCAAGAATCTATAATCTAGGAAAGGCTTAGGACTAGTTCTGGCCTTTAAATCCTTAGATTTGTGGAAGAGTTCTATTTAAAATTCAGGACCAGTTTTGACCTTAAAAGACAGCTTCCTCTAGCATAAGTAGCACTGGTACAGTGGCTTATCTCTTCTTGGTGGAATACCTAGCTATTCTATAGTATAACAGTGAAGTTAACCACTAATCAGTGTTGGTATTACAAGGTGATATCACGTATCTACAATTTGTAGGTAGTATAATGTTGTTATTATATATCCTTCTTTATTGGAATAAGGAAGGGCGAGGAGCCTAAGACTCCTCGCCACGCTAATGCCGCGGCGTCACGTAATAACCGCTTGCCTCATTCCCGACAAGAATAGTAAGGTTTTATATTTATATTATATTATCTATCTAGTTTAATTTTGAAGTGTTATAGGCGCCATGGTAACCCGTAAAAGCCTCTGGAAATAAGCTGCTAGTTAATCTATATAAGGTTCTCAACTAATTAAGCGGAATACTATTAAAGTAATCTACAAGCCTATGGCCCGTATAAGCCTATGGCCCACCCCACCAAAACGCGCAGCGCCAAAAACGCGAATTCCTCAACCACGAATAATTGTATTTGGTGTAGCTATCTACTAGCTAGTTGCTTGCCGTCTAGGGCATATACGTGCTGTTGTTTAGGTAGCTGTTAAATAACGCGTTGTGGTTGGGTGGGGTGGGCCATAGGCTTGTGCGGGCTATAGGCTTATAGATTACATTACTTAACTAGTTGGCCTTTAGCTATATTTATAGTAATAATAGGAATTCTCTATTAAACAATTGAGTAAATAAGCTAGCATATATATACTAGAATCTACAAATACGAGAGAGAATTGGAGACGAAAGAAATACCTGGTTTAATAATACAAAGGATACGGATAAAGAAAAGGATAAAAATCTAATAGAGGCTCTTTTTAAGCCGGATATATATAAATTTGGCAACGATGAGGCTAATAATTAGGAGGACATTAAGGATTATAATATAATGTATTACATAAGCAGCTTACACTACACGGTGTACACGTGTAATATTTCGGCTTACACTGTGTATTTACACCCCTAGGCGAGGGTACTAACGTAGCTGACCAGGAAGCGAGCCACATACAGGTGATATTTGATCAGTTTATAATAAAATTAACAACGAGCTTTTATATATTCCAAATAGGCCAAATTAAAGCTTTTATACCACTATCTTAATCGTAATATTGCTTGAAATAATCTATCTACGTTTTGGTGGTAATATAGACCCACGCGCCAACCAATCGTACGGGCGACTACCACATTCCTATAACGTCCCTTTCCAGATCAACAACCTATTAATCCACTTATTTGCAGGCTGCGAATCACACCTAAATATATAAGAGAGGTAGGCCTAATCCTAATTATATTTACCGGGGTTTAGAACGGCTCTACTTAACGTAGCGACGTCAAGCTCTGGTAGAGTTGTTCCTTCCTTATACTCCCTTTAAGTTAACTTTTATACGGAGGCCTCCTGCTTCTATAGATCTTCAGATTTTAATTAATTAACGTCTTCCTAACTAAGGACTCTACCCTTACTAAGAAGTTGCCTGCTTAACTTCTTATTAATATAAAAGCTTTAATATTTCTTATTTTCTTCCCTTTAAATATAGGAGTCGGTTGCGAAGCCTATTAAAGCTTTAAATAGCTTTTTAAGATATTGTTAAGTTGGAGTCTTAAGCAGGCCGTTAAGTCGCGCGGTCGTTAATTTATTGATTTAATTATATAGAGATTTAATTTCCCTTATAGTTCTTAGCGTCTTTAGAGTGCGTAAAGTAGTAGGTATATTTAATTCCTCTATATCCTGGCTTTTAGAATGCTCCATATAGGTAAGAGTCTTTAAGACAGTAGTAGGATTATAAGGTAGAAGGCCTATAGCTTTCCAGGCATTGCAGATTGTATTATAGGTAAATGCCTATATACGCGCCTTTGGGTAGAGCTTTAAAAAATATTCCTTATTAACGCCTAAGTGGCTATATTAATAGAAGTCATCTACTTATTTCCTGTAGTAGTAAGAAAGTGGCCCAAAACAACCCATATCTAGTGGTTAAAGCTTATAAGTTAAATAAGGTGGTAGGGCTACTAGGATAATCTTATGCGTAAGCGCATACTTAACAAATTGCTAGGTAAGGTGGCTTAAATAATTATCCATTAAAAGCAGGCAATATTACTATATTTTACCGTCAGAATCTTCCATAAGGTGTCTCGTATATTTATTATAATATTTAATATAATATAGACCTAAAGAGTTGTCCGTCTACCTACTAGAGGAGGTAGCATATGTGTATCCGTAAAGGCCCTTATTTTGCTTACTAATTTAATACTATCCTTCTAGGTAGGTTTGCGCCTTCCAAATTAAGAAGGCAGGCAGTAGAGAGCCATTAGCGCAAATTGTCTTAATAATAGATACTAACTTATAAGAGCCTGGCTATATAACTGTCCGATTTTTTAACCTCTCCCTATATGTCTTGCCCAATATAATCACCTAGGCCACTACTACAAGGCCTAGTATTACCCCTTCTCGTCAAAGTTGCTGATAAATTTTGAATGCTTAACTTAATATCGCTTATAAATGGCATGGAAGAACGTAAACTAATTACGTATAACTACTGGATTATTATTCCAAGCTCTCTGGCAATTGAGCTGACGACTTAATATAGTACTAAGACCGTAGCGTTAAACGAATCTCTGCCTCTAATGCTTGCCTATAGTTTGGCCATTTCCTAAAAGGGAATAAGCCATTTCTAAGAGTATATTAACCCTTAACAGAAGGCCCTAGGATTAACATTTGTGGATCTATTTAATAATTTGCTGTTCTTGTAAAGGATATAATAAACCTAGGTAAGCTTTGTGTTATAAGAGACGGCCAGTAAGACAATGTCTAATGGTAGATCTAGGTGCTCCATGGGCGCCAGAAGCCTTGTAAATCAACGGCTCAACACTAGAAGAAAGATCTTGTATAACATTTTATATGGTAGTCTCGGCTTCGCGAGAGGGCAAGGATTAATTTGGCATCGTGTAATATGCTAAGGCTTTTTGATTTTGGTGTAATTTGCTATGAAATAAAAAATGGTAGGAATATTCTTGTGTGGCTCGCTTCCTGGGGTGGCTCGCTTCCTGGTCAGCTACGTTAAGTGGCACGAGTGGATACCCTAGTTAGGCATTTGCAACCGAGACGCTAGGATATCTACGGCACACGCCAAAATCTACAGTCATATATTCAATAAAATTTTCTACCAACAGTTGCTGGGTTAGGTCAATCGGTAGAGCGTGTGGCTCTTAGGAAAGACCACCTCAAGGGCGGGTACGAGTCCCGCATCCAGCTTCATTTTTGTGTATCTCTTTGCCTGGCGAACTGTGTTGTTGGAATGCGATTTTTGTCTTGTATGACCTTAGGCAGAGACCTGCAATCTAGTAGCCCTGTTAAAGGTCTTTCAGTAGAAGTTGAGGTTGAGGGTATTCATGAAGAGCATTTAGAAGTGTGAACTTGCAACATTGAACTTGGATGCATCTTCTTACCGTTTCAAGTTCCATATTCATCTCCAACCGTTCTCTTTGGAGAGGAAAGGACCTAGAATCTTGAAATAAGCCAATTCTATCGCGAACGTATTTCATACGCCATAGATAACTCCTCCTTAAAAACCCTGATAGTGCCGAACAGCTAACAAATACATCATATTTCTTCTCTTTTACCTAGCGTAATACCAAAAATGACCCCGAATATCACCTTTAATGCACATGCCCCACCTGCGTTACTAGTGGAACAAGCATTCCTATTACAGCGACTACAATTTCGCTCACTGCGGGCGGGTTCTTCGCGTGAGGCCGTGCGTATGCCACGCCGAGCGAACCGTCCGCGTAGCCGTTCGAGCCAGTCTCATGGTCGTACGAGTGACCAGTGGCAGCGGATTCGTTCATCGAGTGCATGGCAACATACCTTTTTATGCAAACAAATTAATAAGATGCTTATCTTAGGTTTAACTTAAAGGGAAAGACTTACAAAAATGTTCCTCCGGAAAACAGCAGCACGCACCCTGTCGCCCATGTTAGGCCATCGTCTCCGCCTAGCCTGGCACGGCCAAGGAGGTGAACTGCACACCAGGTTACCATGGCTCCAGCTGGAGCTGCCAGACTAAACAATATGAGATGGGTTCTTGCAATCCGCTTGGAGGTTCCCTGCTTGAGGAGTACTGAGGTGAGCCCGAACGCCGCAGGTGCTTTGTGCAGCATTATGGCCAAAAAGATGATTAAAGAGAGAGAAGTCGAGGGCGCAGTGGTTGACGCGCCCAAAGCAATTCCGTCTGCGAAAGCATGGATTACGAGGCCGATGGTTGTTGCGGACGAACGCGCCACAGGAGGTTCTGGCCCTGGAGGAGGTGAGGAAGGGATCGTTGGCGAGGTAGAATGGTGCGGCCCTCGGGAGAGGTTCGATAGCGAAATATGCAATGGACGATACTTGGGTTGAGCAGGCGCTAAAGCATCTGGAAGGACATCCACCAAATACATGAGGATGAAGCCCAAGACTAGCGATACACCAACCCAGGCATGGGGTTCGCGCCCATGATTTTCGTCTTCTAGTGAATCAGACGAGTTTTCATCTGTGGGTCCGTGGGTACGGTCTTTGCCATCTTCGTGTCCTTCTGTGGAGTCGTCGTCGCCCTGGAGGGATGCTCTAACTATTATTGACGGAGCTTTGATAGCCCCAAGTTTAAGGGAGTCTTCAACAGAACGTCGATCTCGTGTTGAAGAACCGATAGAGGGATGTATAGCCCGGATATTCACGCCTTCGCTAGGGAACCCTTGAACTTCGATCGCCCTCTCTGCGTGGGAGTGTGACTGCCTCTTTCCCCCTGCACTGTACAAAGTTTCAATACCTTCGGGTATGATAACAATGAGTGCTGTCCCAACTAGGACACCTTTCCCTAGTGCAGATACGAATCGCAACTGTCGTGGCGACAGGGCGAAGGATAGAGGAAGAGCGCCGGCAAGAAAGGAGCTATTACAAGCACAATTATTAGCTTCTGGAGCCAAGCTTGTTGTCGAGATGGGTTTATCTTGGTACTCACGCAACTGCCATTACCGTGCTCAAAGTGAGCAGCATAAATAGACCGTCCCACATGTTGGCCTGTGGTTAAGAGTTGAGCTCCTGGCGTCGTTGATCAAAGGGTGGATTTATAGTCGATAAGCCTTTCAAGGAGTAGCTGAATAACGGTACGGGCTGGAGCATTTTGCTTTTTAGCGACCCATGCCTTTGGCGTGCTGTGTCGAAGTCGAAGTGGCAGTCTTTCGTGGTATGCGGGAAGTGTTGATCAAGCCTGAGTTCCTTGATTGCCATATGTATGCAGGGCTATGTACATAAGAACAACAAGGCCAACCGAGACGCTACAGTCGCTTCAGAAAGAAACGATCAAATGTCAGAAACCATGATCAAAAATAGAAATTTGCCGAATCCTCACCTGTTTAAACCCTTTTTCTGTACTCGCGCATGCCACCACCCATCCTCCATGCT